>PPYE01680594.1_pt1 | contig 54415 bp, 35 predicted proteins | sample 1559881 | NCBI WGS metagenome assembly PPYE01 (sample SAMN08240022, study PRJNA423297) | Human gut metagenome, whole genome shotgun sequencing project.
TGTGAGCAATATCGCAAAAACCCTTACAAATCCTTTGTTTTGCATGTTACTTTTAGTTTATTATGATTACTTTTTAATTAAATTCTGTTGCATACAAGGCTGCAAATATAGCTTTTTTTTCACAAATCTTACTTCATACCGCGATTTTTTAACATCGGGTCTAATTGAGGCTCAGTTCCTCTGAAGTTTTTATAGAGAGTCATCGGGTCTTCGCTGTCTCCTTTCTCCAGAACATTCTGGCGGAAGAGGTCGGCTGTCTGCTTGTCGAAGATACCGTGTTCCTTGAAAGCTTCGAAGGCATCGTTGTCCAGAACATTGGCCCAGAGATAGCTGTAGTAGCCTGCAGCATAACCGCCGATGATGTGGTTGAAGTATGTGGTACGGTAGCGGGGAGCTATTTCCGGAATCAGCCCCAGTTGGTCCATCGCTTCTTTTTCGTATGCAACGACATCAAGACCTTCGGTATCAGTCAGGTTATGCAGGTTCATGTCGAGGATGGCGGCGGCCAGCAATTCGGTAGTCATGAAACCCTGGTTGAATGTTTTCTGGTTCAGTATCTTTTCAATCAGGCTGTCGGGAATGACTTCGCCGGTCTTGTAATGCTTGGCATACATTTTCAACACTTCGGGTTCGGTAGCCCAATGCTCGTTGATTTGAGAGGGGAGTTCCACGAAGTCGCGTACGACATTGGTGCCTGAAGTACCTTTATACTGGCATTGGGTCAATAATCCGTGCAGGGCATGGCCGAATTCATGGAACAAAGTTTCCACTTCGTCGATGGTCAGCAGGGAAGGAGTGTCGCCTACGGGCTTGGTGAAGCTGCATACGTTGCATACCAATGGACGTATGCTGCCTTGTTGTTCGCGGTAATTGCTCATCCAGGCACCACCGCTTTTGCCGGGACGGGGGAAGTAATCTACATAGAAGATTCCTACTTGTGAGCCGTCTGCGGCTTTCACTTCAAACACTTCTACATCGGGATGATAGACGGGGATACCTTCGAGCTTTGTCAGCGTGATGCCATAGAGCTTATTGGCAACGGCAAAGGCGCCTTCACGTACGTTTTCCAGTTTGAAGTAGGGCTTAATCTCTTCTTCTTCGAGGTTATATTTCTCTTTACGGAGTTTTTCGGTGTAGTACCACCAATCCCATGCTTCCAGTTTCTCTCCTTTGCCTTCCTTGTCCATCAGCTTTTGCAGTTCGGCTGCTTCGGCTTTTGCTTTGGGGAGTGCATAACTCCACAAGTTGTTGAGGAAGTCCATCACGGCGGTGGAATTCTTTGCCATTGTATTGTCCAATACAAAGTTGGAGTAACAGTCGAAACCCAGCAGTTGCGCCTTTTCAAGTCTCAGGCGTACGATGTCGGTAATGATTTTCTTGTTGTCGTTCTTGTCATTGTTATTGCCGCGGTTGATGTAGGCCTTGTACATCTGTTCGCGTAGCGGCCGGTTAGCAGAGTATTGAAGGAAAGGCAGGCGGCTTGCATTATGGAGGGTAAACAGCCATTTGCCTTCCTGTCCGGTGGCACGGGCTTCAGCCATGGCGCTTTCGCGGAACCATTGGGGAAGTCCGGCGAGGTCTTCCTCTTTTCCTACATAAAGCTTGAAGTCGTTGTTTTCGTTCAGGATGTTGTTGCTGAACGTGATTCCGAGTGTGGAAAGCTGCTTGTTGATCTCACGCAGACGGGCTTGTTTGTCGGCCGGAAGATTGGCGCCGGAACGGATAAATTTCTTATGGGTTTTTTCCAGCAGCCTTTGTTGTTCGCGGGTCAGGCCGAGAGCATCTTTCTGGCTGTAGACAGCATCCACTTTCTTGAAAAGCTCCTGGTTGAGGGAGATGTTGTCTTCGTGTTCGGCCAATGTCGGAGCCAGTTTCATGGAAAGGGCTGTCAGTTCATCGGTAGTTTCGGCCTCCGTCAGGTTGAAAAATACACCGCCTACACGGTCCAGGGTGGGAGAGCTGTTGTCGAGGGCAACAATGACATTTTCGAAAGTAGGGGCTTCCGTATTGTCAATGATGGCTTGGATATTGGCGTTCTGCTCTTCTATACCTTTCTGGAATGCGGGTTCATAGTGCTCCAACTTGATTTTATCGAATGGAGGCACGCCATTGGGTGTTTGAAACTCAGTAAGGAACGGATTGCTTTCCGTCTGGGTGGCACAGGAGTACATCATACAACTTGCTGCTAAAATTAGAATACATTTTTTGAACATTGTTTTCTAAGTATTAAATGTTTAAGTATTAATTTTCAATATCTCTTAGTGATATAGCACCATATCGGATAGTGGTCTGACTCTTTGATGGAGCGGTCTACTGTACAATTGTAGGCTCTCAGGTTCTTGCTTGTCAGTATGTTGTCTATCCGGAAATAGAATCTGTTCTGGTTGTAGGAGATGCCCAGCCCCCGTCCTGATTGGGTGAATGCGTCGTCCAAATCCTGGGCGATGGTGCGGTGGGTATAGGAGATGGGGGTATCGTTGAAATCGCCGCATACAATAATGTAAGGATGCGGTGAAGCGGTTATTTCATGTGCAATAGTGTCAGCTTGCGGGGCACGGATGGCCGATGCTTCTGCCAGCTTGCGTATGAGCAGGCGTGCGCCGCTTTTCACTTTTTCCTTTTCGGGAGATTTCAGCATGTCTTCGTACACGACTTTATCGGCTTTGGTCAGCTTGTTGGACTCCAGATGATTGTTGATGAGGGTAACCGTGTCTTCCCCAATCTTGATTTCATAGAGTACCGAACCGTTGTATTCGCTGGGATAATCCAATATGCGTGACGAGAGAATCGGAAATTTAGAGTAACATGCCATCTTGTTGGTATGTCCCTTTCCGCTACCCACTGTGTTGATGCGGTGGTATGGATATGCCTTGAGTTCCCGCTCTACGTCTTTTTGCGAAAGATGCTTTGAGGATTGTACTGTGGAATATTCCTGCAGACAGAGGATATCGGCGCCACTTTCCTTCAAATAGGTCAATATCGGGTTTTTGCCATCTTGTTTGGCGGCACCGTCAAATCCCATAATGTTGTAGGAGAGCAGTTTGATACTTGTTTCCGGTAAGTGGTCTGTATGGAAGTTGATGGGCAGATAGGTGCGTATCTGCGAATAGCAGAGCAACATCCCTATTAGGGGCAGCAAAGCCGACCTATAGCGCTGGATGACCAGCCAAAAAATGAGGAAGCCGGCATTTATCATCAGGAACACGGGAAATGTCAGCCCCAGGCACGATTGCACCGGATGTGTGACCGGCTGGATGTGCGGACTATAGGCGGTGAACAGTAATAGGCCCGTAAATAAGGCATTGACCGCTAAAATCAGAAGAGCGACAAAATTACCGAGATGCTTCATTATAATAGTTGAAAATTGAAAGGTGAAAACTGAAAATAAGAGTGGCGGTTATATTCTCATTTTTCATTTTCCGTTTTCCATTGGTTTAACGTTTACTCGCGTCGAACAAGCTTTTCTTTTCCTCTGTAGTAAGGCTTTCGTATCCCGATTTCTTTAATTTGTCGAGAATGCGGTCTATCTCGTCGGATTGGGCTTTTTTCCGTGCGTTGTAATCATAATCTTTTTGTTTGCCAGTACCGTAGTGTACTTTCATTTTCGGCTTTCTGGGTTTGAAGCTGACGATGGAAACTAAGGTATCCAGACATTTGTTTATCCATGAGGTCAGGTCACTACCTTTGCTGAGGCTGGCGGCAAACCATACCCCTGCCAGCGCACCTCCTAAATGTGCGATGTGTCCACCGGCATTGCTGGAGGTGATGAACAGTAAATCGGTGCCTATAACGATGAGTGCCAGGTATTTCAGCCGGATGGTTCCGAACAGCAGTAGCCGTATCGGATAGTTGGGCTCGCGATAGGCGGTGGCGGCTACAATGGCAAGTACAGAGGCAGAAGCGCCCAGCATGAAAGAATAGTCTGTCATGGGACGGAAATACGGGAAAATGTTATAGGCGGCCATATAGAGCAGACCGCCGCAAATTCCTCCCAGAATGTATACACCCCGGAGATGCTTTGCAGAGAAGAAACTCAGGAACAGTGCACCGAACCAGTAAAGCCACAGCATATTGAAAAGAATGTGCATGAATCCTGCATGCATGAACATATATGTCAGTAGTGACCATGGTTGCAGGATGAAGCGTAGGACTGATGCCGGCAGTTCCAACCATTCGAATACGCCTGCTATGCTCCGGTTGAACAACTGGAACATGACTTCGGTTAGCGTAGTAAGTATGAATACCGCTACATTGATGTAAATCAGTTGGATATAAATGTTCCCTCTACGGAAAGTTTCTTTCAAATCAGTTATAATAGTAGCCATTTCCTCTGTTCTTTTTTCTCCAGTACATAATCAGGATAAAGCCGAATACCATACCACCCAGATGTGCGAAGTGAGCCACATTGTCTCCTGCACTGTTTGCAAATCCGGCATAAAGTTCAATCAAGGCATATCCGATAACAAAATATTTGGCCTTGATGGGAACCGGTAGCGGGAAGATGAACATTTGCTGGTTGGGGAACAACATGCCGAATGCCAGCAGAATGGCGTATACTGCTCCCGAAGCTCCCACGGTAGTCATCATATTGAGATATTCCTCCATCGGGATGATGGCCATGCCGGTATTTACGCTGTCATAGGCGGAAAGTACTGTCTCATAATGAATATACTGTACCACCTCCTGGATAATTCCGGCTCCTATACCGCACACCAGATAGTAGAACAGAAATCGTTTTGGCCCCCATACCTGCTCTAAAATACGTCCGAACATCCATACGGCAAACATGTTGAAAAATATGTGCGCGAATCCAGCGTGCATGAACATATATGTTATCAATTGTGCTGCATTGAAATCTTCGGCAAGAAAAAAATGCAATCCCAGATATTGGGCGAGGTCGATGCCGTAGCTTTGGGCGACGATGGTACCCAGAAACATCAGCACATTAATGATTAAAAGGTTTTTGGTTACAGTAGGTATAGTATTCATAATCTGTTGTTTCAATTCATTTTACAGTTCAAAAACAGTTGCCTGTTTTTGCTTTCTCCGGCAAAAATACGAATAAATTCTGTTCTATAACAGAAAAAGCAGATTCTATTCCTTCTTTTTCGTTGTTTTCCAATATTTTTTTAATGTTTTTATTTGATATTCAGAAATATTGCTCTATTTTTGTGGAGGTTTGTGATGAAAAGTAAAAATATCTTTTGTGTAACATATTAATTAATTTTAAGCATTATGAATAAGGCGGAACTTATTAGCGCTATGGCAGCGGAGTCTGGTTTGTCAAAGACTGATTCAAAGAAAGCATTGGATGCATTTATCGCATCAGTCACTAAGGCAATGAAGGCCGGTGATAAAGTATCATTGGTTGGTTTTGGAACTTTCAGTGTGGTGGAAAGAGGAGCGCGTATGGGTATCAACCCCTCTACTAAAAAGCCTATCGAGATTGCTGCAAAGAAAGTTGTTAAATTCAAACCAGGTACGGAATTGACAGCTGAATAAGAACAGTATACTCAACATACAAAGAGGGGACGTTTTACAAAGAGCGTCCCCTCTTTGTATGTTGAATATCTTGTGAGGCCATAAAAACAAGCCTGCTTGTTTTGTACTGATTTCGGTTTACGCTATCTTTGCACGCAGGAAAATACATTTGAATCATGAATATAGAACAGAAACTGGTATCGTCCGTCATCGGCGGACTGAAAGCGCTTTACGGACAGGATGTTCCTGCCGCACAAGTGCAGTTGCAGAAAACCAAGAAAGAATTTGAGGGACACCTCACGCTGGTTGTATTCCCTTTCCTCCGTATGTCCAAGAAAGGACCGGAGCAGACGGCCCAGGAAATTGGTGAATACTTGCAGGCAAACGAGCCTTCGGTTGCAGCATTTAATGTCATCAAGGGCTTCCTGAACCTGACCATTGCCTCCTCTGCGTGGATAGAATTGTTGAATGGCATTCATGCGGACAAGCAGTACGGTATCGTGGCTGCTACTGACAACTCTCCATTGGTGATGATTGAGTATTCTTCTCCCAACACCAACAAACCGCTTCATTTGGGCCATGTACGCAATAATCTTTTGGGAAATGCGCTGGCTAATATAGTGGCTGCCAACGGTAATAAGGTAGTAAAGACAAATATTGTCAATGACCGTGGAATTCATATCTGCAAGTCCATGTTGGCATGGCAGAAGTACGGGAATGGTGAAACTCCCGAATCATCCGGCAAGAAGGGAGACCACTTGATTGGCGATTACTATGTTTCCTTCGACAAGCATTATAAAGCGGAAGTGAAAGAACTGATGGCCAAGTTCCAAAGCGAAGGCATGAATGAGGAAGAAGCCAAAGCCAAGGCGGAAGCTGAATCTCCTTTGATGAAGGAGGCTCGTGAAATGCTGGTAAAGTGGGAGGCCAATGACCCGGAAGTACGTGCGCTCTGGAAGAAGATGAACGACTGGGTGTATGCAGGTTTTGACGAGACTTACCGTATGATGGGTGTAACTTTTGATAAGATATATTACGAATCAAACACGTACCTCGAAGGTAAGGAGAAGGTAATGGAGGGCCTGGAGAAAGGCTTCTTCTACCGGAAAGAAGATGGCTCTGTATGGGCAGACCTCACGGGTGAGGGGTTGGACCACAAGCTGCTGTTGCGTGCGGACGGTACATCCGTCTACATGACGCAGGATATAGGTACTGCCAAACTCCGCTTTGCAGATTATCCCATCGACAAGATGATTTATGTGGTAGGCAACGAACAGAATTACCATTTCCAGGTATTGTCCATCCTGCTCGACAAACTGGGCTTCGAATGGGGTAAAGGGTTGGTGCACTTCTCTTACGGTATGGTGGAACTTCCCGAGGGCAAGATGAAGAGCCGCGAAGGTACCGTGGTTGATGCTGACGACCTGATGGCGGAGATGATTGATACAGCCAAAGAAACCAGCAATGAACTGGGTAAACTGGATGGTCTGACAAAGGAAGAGGCGGACAATATCGCCCGTATCGTTGGTCTGGGTGCCTTAAAGTACTTCATCCTGAAAGTGGATGCCCGCAAGAACATGACATTCAATCCAAAAGAGTCCATCGACTTTAATGGTAATACGGGACCGTTCATCCAATATACTTATGCACGTATCCAGTCTGTTCTCCGCAAGGCAAAAGAGGCCGGTCTCGAAATCCCTGCCCAGTTGCCCGTCGGCATTGAACTGAGCGAGAAGGAAGAGGGGCTGATACAGATGGTTGCCGACTTTGCCGCTATTGTGAAGCAGGCAGGTGAGGATTACAGCCCGTCCATCATTGCAAACTATACGTATGACCTTGTGAAGGAATATAACCAGTTCTACCATGACTTCAGCATTTTGCGTGAGGAGAACGAAGCAGTGAAGATATTCCGCCTTGCATTGTCCGAAAATGTAGCCAAGGTGGTACGCTTAGGTATGGGCTTACTGGGAATTGAGGTACCTGACAGAATGTAACTTTACGCAAGTTTCTTATAAATGAAAGCGGAGCGTAGCCGGATTGATTCTCGGCTATGCTCCGTTTTTCTGTTTTATGTTCTATTGTTGGCTTTGCAACATGTCCTTTATTTCTTATACCAATTTTTGTGGGTGCTTCCGTCCGATTTGACCCATTCGATGAAGTCGGGATATGTGTTGTATATCTTTACGCCCTCTGCAGGTATATTGAAATCTACGATGTTGGGGAGGTTGATTCCGAAGGGCATCAGTTGTATTTCCTCTTTATAGCGTGCAATATAATAGATTCCTGCTGAGGTGTTCGACACATCGTCCTGGGTATTGAAGAGCTCCATATCGGCTTTGTTGGTGGGCGGATAATTCACTAAGTGTACCTCTCTGTTTCTGTCGTTGACAAAAATGAACGGGTTGTAGGGAGGATTCACAGAGTTGTCTTTGGAAGAGATGTCTATCACTTCAGTGGTGACAGTGATTTTTTGTCCCAGCACTTTCTTGATATCGTTAAAAAGAGTGATGGTGGGGTGTGACTGTCCCGTTTCCATTTCCCAGCTGTCTGAACCGGTGACATTGATGCTCCTTACTTTGGATGGGTCGATATTGGAAAGTTGGTAACCGAATCCGCAAACGTAGCTCCCTCCATTGTGGATAGGGGTAAACTCATCCATAATCTTATATATCTTATCGTCCAGAGCACTTTTGTAGATGGTGGATTGGTATTCGACCACTACATCGTTCATGTCATAATCTCCTTCAGAGGGCCATTGGTCCTCATAGGTCAGTGTACCATAAACAGTATATTCCAGGTTGCTGGGCGGATCTACCGGAGGCAGTTCTGGTCCTTCAGGGTCAATGGCATTGGCTTCTGCTATCTTGACATAGAATGTGGCGTCACAGTAGTCGTAGTCTGTATTGTCTTCGAATCCGATGGCTACAATCTGGTTTGTTCCTCCATCGCGCAGGGCTACCACGCGTTGTGCATTGTCACTGTTCATAGAACTGTAAGAAAAGCGGGTGTGACCGGTCTTCTTGATGTTTCCGTTGTTAAAGCCCATTCCTTCCAGACACCAGCCTAGAGTAACGCCGGCAGGGAATTTATCTTCGAACTGCTGTGTACTTTTATTCCAATATTTCAGTTTCATTTCATGGCCGCAGAGTAGTCTGCCCGTTCCGCTTGACTTGCTGATGGGGGACGCATTAGGGAATGCAAGGATTTTCTGGACCGTGCTTTCAGTAGGGACTTCGTTGGTCGGATAGGTGAAATATCCGATGGTATTGTTCCATCCGGCACCACTGCTAATGAATACAAGACTCACTTCCGTCGCTTTGGTGATTTTGATTTCGGATGTTGTGTTATTGTTGAGCCATTCCGGATGCATGACTTTTATTCCTTCTTTGGCCACCTTGGTATATGTTTTTTTGATGCTGTACAGAATTTCAGCCGGTGGCATACTCAAGATACTTTCTATATTGACTGGAAGACCATAAACATCCCAATCCGTACCCGGAATGAGTTTCCAATCGTCAGGATAGCTGTAGCCGCCTGCTGTCGTTGCCCTTGTCTTGGTTTGCAAGGATGCTATATATTCCGCCTGGTCAAAATTGATTTCTTCATTGGACACTGCTAACTTGACCGGAGAAACGGCACCGGGATAGTCACTGTAAATCCATATTTCCGTAATGTCGGAGGGGATGGTGATTTTCCCTGAGTACTGCCCTTTTTTGTCTGTGGAGGCTGCATAGATGGGGGAGAGCTTCTCATCTTTTATCCAAGAGTTGTTCTCTTCCTTCATGGGATTCTGATTGTAGAGCTCGAAAATAATGTAATAGTCGTTGGTGAAACCATAGTCGACGTTCAGTTTTACTTCTTTCGTCAGACTGAAATCGAATACCTCTGTGGGATTCAACGGTGTATTCTTATCTCCTTGATACACGTCTTTTTCCATACAACTGCTGAACAGAGATATTGCCAGTAACAGAATGGAAGTTCTTTTGGTAAAGAAAATTTTATTCATACCTTTCATTTTTTGTTTGTTTGCTTGCTGTAATTGCCTTTAGCACAAATATATATATTTATTTGATATAGAAAGAAAACTTTCACTTGTTTCGACCGTCTTGGAGCTCTTTTATGAGAATAACGGTAAAAGCAACCTTAAATTGGAAGGGAAAGATGAAAGAAAAAAGAAAATCCTCCTTTGCCGGATATTTTGTCCGGCAAAGGAGGATTTTGTATCATGTACTTTCATTTTACTTTTTCTTGGCTGTTGAAGTGGCCTTGGTTGTCGCTGCCTTCGTCGCCTTACTGGTTTTCGTTGTTGACTTGGCTGTGGGCTTGGTTACCTTTGCAGTCCGTTTCGACTTGCCCGTCTCCTTGTCGCTTTGCAGTTTCACAATTTCCAGACAAGCCTGAAGGTTCAGGTCTTGAGGGATGATGTCTTTAGGAATCTTGTAGTTGCTGCCTTTATAAGCGATGTAAGGGCCATAGCGTCCATTCAGGATTTCCAGTTCCGGTTCTTCCTCAAACTTCTTGATATGTTTCTGGGCTTCTGCTTCTTGTTTCTTTTGCAAAAGTTCAATAGCTTCTTCCAGCGTAACAGTCATCGGGTCCATTGTCTTGGGTAATGAGGCATACAAGCCGTTGTTCTGGATATAAGGTCCGAAACGTCCCGCACCTACGACTACATTCTTACCTTCGTACTCTCCGAGAGTACGGGGAAGTTTGAACAGCTCCAGCGCTTCTTCCAGCGTAATGGTCTCGATGGACATTTCTTTTTTTACCTGAGCGAAACGGGGCTTTTCCTCATCTTCGGCAGTACCTATCTGTGCTACTGGGCCGAAACGTCCGATTTTTACAGACACTTGCTTTCCGCTGACGGGGTCTGTTCCCAGAATCCGTTCGCCTGCCTTGTGGGCGGTTTTCGCGGCAAGCGTGTTTTCTACTGAAGGATGGAATTTTTTATAGAATGTTTTCAGAATGGCGGTCCATTGCTTGTCACCTTCGGCTATTTCGTCGAATTGCTTTTCGACGCTCGCAGTGAAGTTGTAGTCAAGGATGTCCGGGAAGTACTCTATCAGGAAGTCATTGACCACAATACCGGTGTCTGTCGGCATCAGTTTTGACTTTTCAGCTCCGGTGATTTCTGTATGGTTGTTGTCCGTTATTTCATTACCCTGCAGGTTGAGCACATTGTAGGTGCGTTCTTCACCTGCTTTTTCTCCTTTTATCACGTATTCGCGTTGCTGGATGGTGGAAATGGTAGGAGCATAGGTAGACGGACGTCCGATACCCAGTTCCTCCAATTTGCGCACAAGGCTTGCTTCCGTGTAGCGGGGAGGGTGTTGGGTGAAACGTTCGGTAGCGGTGATACCTTCATGTTCGAGCTTCTGTCCTTTTTTCAGAGGGGGCAGTAGGCGTGCCTCATCTTCCTGGGTTTCTACGTCATCATCGTATGATTCGCGGTAGACACGGAGGAAACCGTCGAATTTCACCACTTCGCCGGTTGCAGTGAAAGTCTCCGTCTCGTTGCTGATAGCAATGGTTACGGTTGTCTTTTCCACTTCGGCATCTGCCATCTGCGAGGCGATGGTACGTTTCCAGATGAGGTCGTACAGCTTTCTTTCCTGCGGGGTACCTTCTATCTTGGCATTCTCCATATAGGTGGGGCGGATAGCTTCGTGGGCTTCTTGCGCTCCTTTGGTCTTGGTGGCGAAGTGGCGGTTGTGTACGTAACGTTCGCCCATCAGGTTGGAGATGGTTTCACGGCTGGCGTTGACGGCAAGTTCGGAAAGGTTGACGGAGTCGGTACGCATGTAGGTTATCAATCCGGATTCGTACAGACGTTGCGCCACCATCATGGTCTGTGCCACGGTGAAGCCCAGTTTGCGGGCAGCCTCCTGCTGCAAGGTAGAGGTGGTGAACGGGGCTGCGGGAGTTTTCTTCAGCGGACGGGTAGTGATGTCGCTGATGGTAAACGTGGCTGCTTTACAGCTCTCCAGCAATTTCCGGGCTTCTGCCTTTGTCTTAAGCCGGTGCGCCAGTTCGGCTTTCATTTCCACTGTTTTGCCGTCAGTGTCCGGAACGAGGAATACGGTGGTAACACGGTAAGATGCTTCGGTTTGGAATGCATGTATCTCGCGTTCGCGCTCTACAATGAGACGGACGGCTACGGACTGTACACGGCCTGCAGAAAGGGCAGGTTTCACTTTCTTCCACAATACCGGTGAAAGTTCAAAACCTACGATACGGTCCAGGATACGTCGGGCTTGCTGGGCATCGACCAGGTTGATGTCAATGTCACGGGGATTTTCTATCGCTTTCAGGATGGCACCTTTGGTGATTTCATGGAAGACGATACGTCTGGTGTGTTCCGGTTTCAGTTTCAGCACTTCGTACAAGTGCCATGCGATGGCTTCCCCTTCGCGGTCCTCATCGGAAGCCAGCCATACGGTTTCTGCCTGCTCGGCTTCTTCTTTCAACTGGGTTACGAGTTTCTTTTTATCCGCCGGTATCTCGTAATGCGGTTTGAAGTCTTTGTCTACGTCAATACTGAATTCTTTTTTCTTCAAATCACGTATATGGCCGTAGCTGGAAAGGACTTTGAAATCTTTTCCAAGGAATTTCTCGATGGTTTTTGCTTTCGCCGGAGACTCGACTATGACAAGGTTTTTCTGCATAAATTTCTGTTTTTTAGTGACTCCCGCCACTGAATTCGCCCGCAAAAGTAGGAAAAAAAGATTCTTCCCACCTTATAATATAAGGAGAATTTAGCAAAAATGACCTTTTTTGTTCAATTTAGAGCTCCGGCTTGTGCTGCCCCTATTAAAAGAGGAAGCTTACTCCGCCTAAGAAACTAAGACCTTCTGAAGGGTATCCCCAGTAGTACTGGTAATCTTTGTTCAGCAAGTTGTTCACGCGCGCATACACGGAGATACCTTTGAAGAGTTCGTAGCTGCCGTTCAGATAGAGATTGCTGACGGGGTCCGCCTTGTTGCCCTCCACGCCCTGGCGTGAGATGTGCTGATAGCCGATGCCGACAAGCAGTGGGGAGATGGGGCGTACCTTGAGATTGAGATTGCCTTCTACGGCCGGTTTGAAGCTTACTACGACATCAGAACCGTCTGAGTCCGTTGTCCAATGGCGATAGACGGCATTGGCGGCGAGATAGAAAACATCCTTGTAGTTGTAGCTCAGGTCGGCTCCGGCGTAGAGGTTCTTGGTGTCTTCTGTGAGGAAAACATTGCTTATCCCGTCGGACTTGACAGTCGGAGTGTCAATCAGGTCGTTTTTCAAATCTTGATACCCGCCGTATAGGTTGAACCACAATCCGCTGACCGGACTTGCCTTGAAGCCGATGGCTGCGTTGAGCTGTTCGTAGGTATTGTCAAGCTGCTGGTTTGTAATGCCATAAGGCGTAATGGTTTCCAGACGGCGGAAATCGTTCTGTAGCCGTCCTCCCTTACCTTGTGCGTAGAGGATGTAGCTGTCCGAGAAGATGTATTGTATTTCTACGTCGGGAGCGGCGCGGAACTTCTTGCCGAAGCCGAAAGCCAGGTCGACGTGTGCGCCGAGACGTATTTTCCAGTCGTCATTCTGAAAGAGATAGTATGGATTGAAGTCTACGTCGGTGTGATTCTCGAAACGTCCGTCGCTGTAGAATGTATTGTCCATGGCAAAAGCCATGCCGATGGTCTGCTCATCGGAGATGGAACCGGTGACATCGGCTTTGGTACGCACGATATTTTCTTTGATATTGCTCACCATGAGGTCGTGTTGGCGCTGGTAGACCAACAAATTGGTTTCGGCACGGAATTGGAGAGGCATATCGTCGCTCGTGGAACTTACCCCGAAATGTACATCACCCGAAACGAATTTCTGCTTGTTGCTGACGAAGTCGGGCAGGAAGTTGAAATTGCTTTGGTTGAACTTTCCGGCAATATTCAAATCGACTTTGCTGAAGGCATGTACATAATCCATGGCAGCATGGGTACGGTAGTAGAATGAATTCCACTTCCCGCCATTATCCGGCAAGTCCAGTTTGCCATCCATGCCATCCATTGTGAATGTCAGGTTGAGGCGGTCCTTGGGGGATAAGGAGAAGAGGTAGTTGGCGCGTACATCGAGGTTACCGTAGTTACCGTATCCCAAGCGTACATATCCGGGCAGCGCTTTCGCCTGCGTCTCTTTTCCGGTATAGGCTTGCATGATACCTGCCGGGATATGGGTTGCCGGCATCAGGGTGGCGTCATATTCCACCGCCTTTTTGCTGACGGTAGGAGGTTCCACCTTGGGAAGCACGTTCACTTTGGAGGCATCCATGATGTCCGGATTATATTCTTGTTCCACGACTACCGTACGGTTCATGGTGGTGTCTTGGGGTTGTGTCTGGGCTTGTGCTCCCAAAGAGAGGGAGACAAGCATAGTTCCTGCGAGGATATATTGTATCTTTTTCATAATGTGCTATATTTCTTACTTCAATTTCTCCAGTCTTTCGTTAATCATGCTTGCTATATCGTCATCGGCCTGGTAGTTCTGCTGCAGGCTCAATAGGTATTGGCGTGCATCGAGCTTCTTGTCCATGGCTACATATACATCAGACAGAAGGATGAAACTGCGTGCCAGCCAGTAGGCATGCGGTGTGCTCTGGTCGATGAAATTAAGGATTTCCTTTTCTGCAGAGGCATAATTACCGGCGTTGTACCATTGTAATGCCACCAGATATTTGGCTTCGGCTCCATAAAGGGTACGGGTGTCTTTGGCCAGCAGCTGAAGGTCATCCATTGCCTTCTTGTCGGCTTTCTGGTTGAGGTATGCCTTGGCACGGTAGTACAACGCCTCGTTCCGGAGCTCCGGAGACAGCTTGGCTTCGGCAAGCAAGGCTGTGGCGGCGTTGATGACTTCCGCATCATCATGCATCAGTGCTCCACAGCGCAGTACACCGATAGCGCCAAGCTGGCGGCGCTCTGCCGTGGTGGCTTTGGCCTGCAATTTCTTGTAGTCGGCCAATGCCAGGTCATATTGCTGGCGGTTGAACAGAATTTCTCCATGCATCAGCAAAGCCTCTTCAGAATATGGGTTATCGGGGTATTCCAGCAGTTTTCCGGCATGTTCCAATACCGCCTCGTCATCTTTCTGCTCTTTGCCTATGACGCAGAGGTAGTAGTGTGCATTCAGGCTGAAAGCGCCTCCCGGATAACTTTGCAGATAGCGGGTGAAACTCTCTTTGGCAGGTACGGCTTCGCCTTTCATATATACTTTTTCGGCAGCGATGTAAGTCAGCGAGTCTTGCTCACTGGGTTCGAAGCGGATTTCTCCCGGCATTTGGGCGGCAAGGGCGGCAAACTCATCCACGCGGTTGGCATCTACGTAGATGGACTTCAAGTCGCGCATGGCAAGGCGGGCTTCCTCGCTTCCGGGATATTGGGTGACTACATGTTTGTAGGCTTCTATGGCACGGTCATAGTCATCGTTCTGGTAGTAAAGCAGGCCGATTTCTGCAGCTGCTTTACGGCTGACGGGACTCTCGGGATACTTGCCGAGCAATTCGCGGAAGGCGGCGATAGCTTGGGGGCTGTTGTTGCTCTGTACGTAGGAGCGCCCTTTTTCGTAAAGGGCATTGATGGCATAAGGCGAATTGGGATATTTGACGGCAAGGCGGTCCAGCATGCTCACCTTTTCCGTATAGTTCTTCTGCATGCCATATACCAGCGCTAATTGATAGACGGCATAGTCTCCGGCGGGAGTGTTCAGATTCTCGGCTTTGGCGTAGTATTGCTTGGCCTCGTCGAAACGGCGGACGTGCAGGTTGCAGTCACCGATACGGTTGTAGGCATCTGCCAATGCGGTCGGGTTTTCACCTTTCTCCAGTTGGACAAAGTTGCGGAAACGGTTCTCTGCCGTCGAATAGTCTTTCTGGTGGAAAGCGATGTAGCCCAGGTTATAGTAGGCAAGGGCGAACATCTCCGTATCCCTCTGCCGGGTGAGTGACAGATATTCGTTGAAATTGCGGGCAGCTTCTCTCATCCGGTTCAGGCGGTAATAAGACTCGCCGAGCCAGTAGAGGGCGTCTGCCTTGGTCTGGAGGTTGTATTGCCCCAACGTGACGCTTTGGTTGAAGTAACCGATGGCTTGTTCGAACTGCGTGTTGGCAAAAGACTGGGTCCCGAGTTGGAACAGAATCTTTTGTTTGGCTTCCAGAATGGCTTTGCTGGGATGGGAGATACGGTCGATGGACTTGAGTGCGGCATCATAGCTGCGTGTATTCATGTATACTTCCACCAGGTAGTTGCTGACTTTCTCGGCATAAGGAGAGTTTGGAAATTCGTTCAGGAATTTCTCAAAGACGGTCACCGATTCGCCGAAAGCGGAATAGGAGGTCTCGTGAATGCATAAGGCGTAGTTATAGGCAGCTTGTTCCTTGATTTTCGGGTCGGCATTGGAAGCGGCAGCCTGCTCGAAGGCCATACGTGCCTTGGTCTTGTCGGCCAGTTGCAGGTAAGCCAGTCCCATGTGCAGGTAGGCATTTTGGGAGAGAGCGTCGTTCTCTGCAGTCATTTCGCCAAGGATGGCAGGAACTTGAGAATACACGCCGCATTGATAATAGGACATACCCAGCATGTAGAGGGCATCTCTTCTATGAGTGGCAGATTCGGCATTGTGCTCCAGGTATTGCTCGAAGGACTTTATGACTTCGTGGTATTTCCCGAAATGGTATTCGGCTGTACCGAGGATGCGGTTCAGCTCCGCCGTGTGCGTGTAGCTCAGACCGTCGGGGTGGGTTGACAAGGCATTTTGCGCTACAATTTCCGCCTTGTCGTACTGTTTCTTCAGCAAGTAGATTTCGGCGATGTAATAGGGGACCAGGTTCTTGTACTTGGCATTGTCCTGCAGAGGCAGGAAACCGCTGAGCGCTTCGTCATACCGTCCTTGGGTATATCGGATATAAGAGATGTAGTAAGCACAGTCCGCTGCATATTTCCTGCTGGTGCTGCGCAGGGTCTCGAACCAGATGGCTGCTTCCTTTACATTGCCCGTCTTCAGATAGCAGGTGGCAAGGCGGTAGGTCATGTCGTCACGCTCCTCGGTACCCAGAAGGTCGAGGCGGGCAGAGTTGAACATGGCGAGGGCATCGTCATAATTGCCTTCGAAGAAATAGGAGGAGGCGATTAATGCATAGATGCGGTTGGCATGGGGAGTATCAGGATATTCGTCCAGAAAGGCGCGGAGCAGGTCTATGCTTTTGGGGTCTCTGAGCTCGTATGCGGCGCATACCAGCATGTATTCCGCTTCTTGCCGCTCGCCGGTATCGGGCAGAGGCTTGCCGTCTGCATTCATCTGGCGTACATAGGCTTGCAACGGGGAGATGGCGGCAGCATAGGCCTTTTGCTGGAACAGCGTTTGTCCTTCCTGGTAGAGTCGCTTGGGAGAAGTACTCTTCTCGCTTGTTTGTGCTGAGGCGAGTAAAGGTGCGCAACAGAGTGCTGTGCACAATATTCGGGAGATTTTATGTTTCATCTTCTTTTGTTAGAATAGGTATTTTACAAAAATACGGGTTTTACCCCGGAAATGTTACACTTGTTTGGCTTTTTTAGGATATATACCATAATAGGAACGAATAATCATTCGCTTTTGTTCTTCCGCATGTCTTCCAGGAAGATACCCACTCCTTTGCGGATGGAGCCGAGCCCGAACTCTTCCGTACGGATATCTTTCAAGGGGAGGAAGAAGAGGTCTGCCGCGTCGTCCATCGCCTCGAAGTGCAAGGTGTCCTCCACCGTACAACGGAAAAACATATCCAGCGTGTGTACGGGGAAGCCGGAATAGATGTAAATATTGGGCAGGGAGAAGAGATATTCGGCCTTTGCCACCTTCATGCCGGTTTCTTCTCTTACTTCGCGGGCAACGCCTTCCTCTCCGGTCTCGGTCATGTCGATGAAGCCTCCGGGGAGGTCCAGCGTCCCTTTGGCAGGCTCTTTGGCGCGGCGGCACACCAGTAGCTCGTCGCGCTCGTTCAGTATCAAGGCGACGGTGGCAGAAGAGGGGTTGAAGTAGTAGACGAAACCGCAGTCGGCGCACTGCTTCGACTTCTCGTTATGAACTTCGAAATGGGCTGAACCGCATCTCGGACAATATTTGAATTGCGAAAGTGGATGTTCCATGATATTTTAGCCTTTGTCCGGGGGACAAAGATAATGGAAACCAGGTGTAGAATGAAAGGAACAGAGTGAATTTTTCGTATCTTTGGCGACTATAAAACCATATCGGATGAAAGATTTTGCTGCCATTGATTTTGAAACGGCCAACGAACAGCGTACCAGCGTTTGTAGTGTAGGAGTGGTTATCGTACGTGATGGAGAGATTGTGGACCATTATTATAGCCTCATCCGTCCCGAACCGGAGTATTACACTTATTGGAATACCCGCGTGCATGGTCTGACGTTGGCAGATACCCAGGATGCTCCTATCTTTCCCGTTGTGTGGCAGGAAATAGCTCCACGCATTGAAGGCTTGCCATTGGTAGCGCACAACAAGGCCTTTGATGAAAGCTGCTTGAAAGCTGTTTTCCGTACTTACTGCATGGATTATCCGGATTATGAGTTTTATTGTACTTTGCAGGCATCACGTCGTGCTATAAAGGGATTGCCTAACTATCAGTTGCATACAGTGGCTGTTTGCTGTGGCTATCAGTTGGAACATCATCATCATGCGTTGGCTGATGCTGAGGCTTGTGCATGGATAGCGAAACAGGTCATATAAATAAACAGAGGAGACTTGTCATGAAGCCTCCTCTGTGGAATTGTTTGTTTCCTTGATAAAACTCTATCAGTTTATCCTAATGGATTTTCACCTTGGTCACCATCATTGCCGCCGCCTCCGCTTTCGTTTCCTCCGGGATTTTCTTCATTGTCCGGCACGATTTCAGAGCCGGTTACCAACCGTGTGATGCCCGATTGTTTCATCATGTTCTTCAAACGTTGTCCCGGCACGAAAATCAGTTTCTGGCGGTAAACGACATCAGCCGTTACAGACTTTGCATCCTCCTGGCTTTTGCCGTTCAATCCCGGTCGGAGGCTTCCGAAGTCTCCCAGCCGTACGGTTGCACCGATGCTGGCATAGGTGCAGAGCGCGTCAATCATACCGTCCAATACGGCTTTTACGATACCTCTTGGCACCATCCCTTGACTGGTCACCTGGTCGCATAATCTATCAAAGTCAATATTTGCTACGGAATAAGAAGCAGCTACATACTTCTCGGTTTTGGTACCAATGCCTACCATTCTCTTTTTTACTACATAACGAAATGCCATAATGTTTTTTGTTTTTAATGGTTGTTACTTGCGGTTTCGTTCACTCGTCAGTTAGCGAGACCTGTTTCTTTGTGACCACGGTGCGAAGTTACAACACTTAAAAACGGCATGGTGCTTTAACGGGACTGAACGACTTTTTTTAACGTTGTATTTAGCCATTTGACGACATGGAAAGTCTTATGCTATAACCTATTGCCTATATTTAAAAAAAATGAGTGATTACATAAAATAATAATTTTGTGATTCTCCATCTGTAATCAAGTACAATCCATTGTCTGTAAACTTGATGACTTTGGGTTTGAATGTGAGTTTCTTCAATGCCTCTGCCAAATTGGATGGAATGTTTTTGTAATATACTCCGTTTTTGCAGCAAGCTATCATCCCGTAATTGGTAATATAGGCATAGTAAACCTCTTCGTATAGTTCTTCGGCTTTCAGTATGAAATTTTTGATGGTTTCATTTGAATAGCTGTAATGCTTGTCCGTGATAACTACCCATTCTCCTCTATCATTGAAGCAGGCCGAAAGAATATTGTCGTCTCTTAAATCTCCTGTACGATATTGTTCCAGTTTTTTGAGGAATGCATCCGGATAACCAAGAGTCCAATACCCTGAACCGCCTAAGATAATTACATAGTTGCCATTTTCAGTGATGTTGATGTCTGTTATTTCAGCATTGCTGCTGTTGGCTTCTTCTATACGTTTCTTAAGCTTGCTGGGAGTACTGCCGGTGTAGGCATATCCACTATTCCCATACACTCCTACTCCTGCTCCATACATAGTGATTGCTCCGGTACGGCATTTCCCCCATTTGTTGATGGCTTCTGTGATGTATGACATGTATGAGCTGGTCGGTAAATTTATATAGCGAACAGTACCGCTATAGGAAAATGGTTTTGAAACGGTTCTGGTTCTGGCTGGAAGAACCGGTTCCGCTTTTTCTTTACAGATATAAGAAGTACCGGCTATCAATTCATTTCCAATCCATTTTCCTGACTGAATGGTGTGTGCCGTAATATCAAAGTAAGCGCCGTATCCATTTCTTTCACCATCCTTCCAAGGGCCGAACCACATATTCCCATTTTCCCAGATATGAATGCCGTATCCGTGGCGTTGTCCATTATAGGTTTCTCCCCAATATTTATTCCCGTTTGTGTAGTTTGTCCGTTCAAATATTTGTCCGGGATATTCTTTGGCTTCTATTTCATAACTGTAGGGGCGGAGCAGCATATACGGTTTTCCGGTGTTTCGGTTGTATTCTACACCATTTTCAGAGCCATTTTTAACTATTATGTCATCTTCTTGAATATGGATGAATAAAGTGAATTCTGAGTTTTTAGTAAAGCCAATTTTAATATTATCTTCTTTGAATTCTACCCTGAATCCATTTATTTCATCATTTTGGGTTTGTCCTAGAGAAGCCTCTCCTTCTATTGTTTTTCCCCACTCTACCGTGCTATTGCGAACAGATTCATGCATGCTTTTCTGTTCACTTTCCGAAGGTGCAGTGTAGAATGGTTTATAGTCCGGTATCATTTTGAGGAGAGTATTCTGTCCGTTGAATCCCGCTTCTTCCAATCTTTCTATGGCAGCTTCTGCTATAGACTTCTGGAGTTCTCCAATGTCTTTGTTGAGAGCAGCCTTTTTGTACCAATATAACGCTGAATTCCCATCTTTTCTCAAGATGTTGTCTATGCCGTATTCATAAGAGATTGCAAGCGAAATCTGTCCGCTTGCATTCCCGTTTTTAGCTGCTCGTTTTGTCCATGCCATTCCGGCGGGGTAATTCTTTGTGACTCCTAACCCGTTTTTCAGTAAATAGGCTAAGCGGCTTTGTGCATAATAAGATTCCGGGCTATTATTGTGTTCGGCGGCTTTTTTATACCAGATAAAAGCCTCTTCATAGTTTTCTTTGTCTTCATATATGCGTCCAAGGTTCTTTTGTGGAAAAGCCCCATTTTTTTCAGCTGCTTTTTTATACCAATAGATGGCCGTTTCTTTATTTTGAGTTAAATTCCCCCAGCCATTACTATAGGCTGCACCCATATTGTTTTGTGCAGCAGGATTTCCTTGCTCAGCCGACTTTCGCCACCAATAAACGGCTTGTATGGTATCAGGTTTTATACCCCATCCCCTAAAGTAGCTCTGTCCGAGATAGAATTGTGCAATCGCGTTTCCATTTATTGCATCTGTCCTATAGTCCGCAGCATTCTTGTGGTTTTGCCCATAAATACTGATGGTAAATACTGCAAGGAATATGCACAATAAGTAATTTTTCATGTTTTTCATAAATTAAGAGTTAATCAATTGCATCCAATAAAATGAATGCAGCCCAGTAAAAGGGATCCTTATATTTTTTTATTTTCTTGAACTCTTTGGGCATAGGCTTTTTGCTCTGTTTTTCTTTTTGCCTGGCTTCTGACTGCCAGCGCTTGTCGGGAGTTGTTTCAATTTCAACTTCGTAGTCACGTACATACTTCTGGGCCTCGCGCAAAGATTCAAATTTGCTCTTTCCTGCGAGCAGATTCTTGTAAAACTGTGTCATCAAGAGTTGAGTAGCATTATCGTCCACTTTCCAGAGACTCATTAATAATGTGTTGGCTCCCGCTTTTTTGAAACCGCGTTGCAAGCCGAATACTCCGTCACCGGTTATTTCTCCCAGTCCGGTTTGGCAGGCAGAAAGTACTACCAGGTCTAACCCTCGTAAATCTAAACCGGCAAGCTCTTTGGCGGTGAGTATGCCGTCTTCTAATCCTTCCGGCAAAGGATTTCCTTTCAGTGCAATATTTGCTCCTGACAATAGCAGTCCTGATCGAGTCAATGCTTTGTCTTCTACGTAGCGTGATTGGTTATTGTCTCCCATCATCAAGAAATCAAGATCCTTTGTCTGTCTGGCTTCTGTTTCTGTCCAATAGAAACCATGAGTGGCGATATGTAGCATACTGATATTCTTACCTGATAAAGCTTTAAAAGATTCTTCTGTACCTCGTAAATCCATATATAAGGCTGGCTGAAGTCTCGTATTCTCTAGTGCTTGTTTAATTTGTTCAGCTTCTATCTTAGTGGCGGGAAGGTATTTGGCTCCGTCACGCAGGTTTAGGGAATCCGGATAGAAGGTATGTTGAATATTCAAGTCTCGAGGAATATCAGTATATTTTTTGTTTTCGACTACTAAAGCTGTTGTATCAGCATCATATTTAAGACCTCCATAGAGAACAGCTTCTTTAATATGGCTTTTGTCTTTTATCATAACCAATTGTCGCGTAGACGACAACCGATAGAAATTTATTTGTTCCGCTATAAAAGTAGAGTCGCTGCTTGGAAGGTGTTCTATGGCGATGTTATGGAGTTGCCCAGCAGGAGCAAAATAAATATTCTTTCTTTGTTTGGAACGGCAACTTTTTATTCTCAACTTTGCTCATTTAAGAGTCTGTTTAAAAACCAACTGAATAAAAGCTTTTATTACGCCAATGAACCTATTATTAGAGCGATTTTTCCCCTTTTTTAATCCCTACTTCCCTTTTTATTAATACCTTTGGGCGTTGTTTTTAATTCGTTAGACAGATGTCTTCTTTCCGTTAGACAATTGTTGTTCTTTCGTAAGATGGACGTTTAACGAAACAGCAACAACTGTCTAACGAATTAAACTCGGTGCATCAGGACTTGTTCTTGCAGCATTGAATGAATAATATTGCCCAACTGATATTCTAAATTATATGAGTGCTTATTACGATTTATACCAGACCCCCAATCCTTCTCCGGAGGACGGTGAAGAAAAGCTGCTTCACGCCCGTATTCTTCCCAAAGGAACCATTCCTGCCGATAAATTCCGCGAACTGGTTCACAAGGCTACCGGTTTCAGCCCTGCCATTCTCGATGGCACGTTGCAGGCTATAACGGATGAGTTGCACAGCTGGCTGGCAGACGGATGGATAGTTGAAGTGGGCGAATTGGGATTCTTTTCGTTATCATTGAAGTGCGACAAGGCCGTGGCGAATAAAAAGGATATTCGCTCTCCGTCCGTGCATTTTCAGAATGTAAACTTGCGTATCGGCAGTAAATTCCGCAACCGCTTTCAGACGATGGAGCTGGAACGGAAAGCATCTCCCTATATCTCTCATTCCAAATTGACACTGGAGGAGCGGAGAAAAAAACTGTTGCAGCATTTGAATAAGTATGGCTGCATTACGCGTACTGATTATGAACAGCTGACCGGAAAGGCGAAACATCAGGCGGTGGCCGATTTGAACCTATTTCTGGAAGAAGGTATTATTCGCAAATATGGTAGTGGAAAAACAGTGGTATATCTCAAGCCATGACAAGCAAGAGAGTTAGAAGAGTTATCACTTTGCTCCGCTAGGAGTTACAGCCGATACTCTTGTGTATGTATTCACAGAACTATCGGCTTTAACTCCTAAGCCGACTTGCCGGCTGATGACTCCTTCTGACTCCCGATAACTCCTTTAAACGAAAGAGCCGTGCGTATAAAAAGGGAAGAAACTTTTAGTACTGCCGATTTGTTTTTAACTTTGTCAATTGAAAACTAATAAAAACAAGCGTATGAATATGAAGGTTGTATCTATGTGCCTGATATGTGCCGGAGCTTTGTTGACCGGTTGTGGAAACGGCGGTAAAAAGGAAGCGGAAACTTCGGAGAGAAAGGAAAAAGAGGCCGTGGTTGGTAGTGATAAAGACGAACATGGTTGTATTGCTTCTGCCGGATATACGTGGAGCGAGGTGCAGAAAGATTGCATCCGTTTGTGGGAGAAAGGTGTCCGCATGAATGCAGTGGATGATGCCGGGAAGACTTTGTTCTTGGTGTTCAGTCCGGACTCTACGCAAGTGGAGTTGTTTTTCTCGGAGGAAGGTGTTTCGAACGAAATTCTGGACCGTCGAGGTCTGCCTGCCGGTGGATATGCCTGGAATGTGGAAGATGATGATACGAAAAACGTACGTCTGGAAGACGGTGAGTGGACGGTCAGCCAACGGGGGAGGCTCATTTATCAGGAAGATGCGAATGGTAAATAATATAAGAATATGGAAAATTTGAAGGCGTTGACAGAGGCTGTCTGCTGTGTAGCCCGTGAAGCCGGGCATTTTTTGAAGGAAGAGCGGAAAAGTTTCCGTCGGGAGGTGGTGCAGGAAAAACATGCGCACGATTATGTATCTTATGTGGACAAGGCTTCCGAGAAAAAGGTTGTATCTGCCCTTAGGAAATTGCTTCCCGAAGCCGGATTCATTGCCGAAGAAGGGTCTGCTGCCTATAGTGACGAAACGTATTGCTGGGTAGTGGATCCTTTGGATGGGACAACGAACTATATTCACGACAATGCTCCCTATTGTGTAAGTATTGCCTTGCGTGACAAGCAGTCGCTTTTGCTGGGTGTGGTTTATGAACCCTGCCGAGACGAGTGTTTTTATGCTTGGAAAGGAGGAGGAGCCTATGTGAACGGAGAACGGTTGCGTGTTTCGCTTGTCAGTGAACTGAAAGACGCTTTTGTGGTGACAGAGTTACCCTACAATTTCGAGCAGTATGCCCGTACGGGCGAACATTTGATACACGAACTTTACGGTAAGGTTGCAGGCATTCGCATGAATGGTTCGGCGGCGCTTGCCCTCTGCTATGTGGCTGCCGGACGTTTTGACGCTTGGCTGGAAGCTTTTATCGGTAAGTGGGATTTCTCTGCGGCTGCACTCATGGTGTTGGAAGCCGGCGGTAAGGTAACAGACTTTTTGGGAAACGAGAACTTTATAGAAGGGCATCATATCATAGCCACCAACGGGCCGCTGCATCCGTTGTTTTTGCGGTTGGTACGGGAGGCGCTGCCATTCTGATACGGTTCTTATTGCCTTATTACACTTTTTTATGGAAAACACATTTAAAGCCTGGTTCTTGTCCTTTGTCCATCTCTTCTTCCCGCGTCAGTGTGCTGTATGCGGGAGCTCTTTGCAAGAGGGAGAAGAGGGCATTTGCATCAGGTGTAATATGAATATGCCACGGACAAACTATCATCTTCGCGAAGACAACTCCGTGGAGCGTATGTTTTGGGGGAAGATACCTCTGGAACGCGGCACTTCCTTCTTTTATTATCACAAAGGAAGTGATTTCCGCCACATCCTGCATCAACTGAAGTATGGAGGCCGGAAAGATTTGGGAGAAATAATGGGGCGTTTTATGGCAGCGGAGCTGGCGGCTACCGGTTTTTTCCGTGGTATAGACGTAATTATCCCCGTTCCTCTACATCCCCGCAAACAAAAGTTGCGCGGATACAATCAGAGTGAATGTATAGCGCGCGGCGTTTCTGCCGTAACGGGTATTCCTATTGATGTGTCCTCCGTGCTGCGCAGAAGACATACGGAAACGCAGACCCGAAAGTCTGCTTACGAGCGTTGGGAAAATGTAGATGGTATTTTCCTTCTCCGCTATCCGGAACGCTTTGTGGGGAAACATATCCTTATTGTGGATGATGTACTGACCACCGGAGCCACTACAACTGCATGTGCCGATGCGCTTAAAGATGTGGGAGGCGTACATGTTAGTATCCTGACGCTGGCAGTGGCGGGTTCGTGAATCAGAAGCGGAAACGTCCGCCTGCCACGATTGTTCCCGTATATCCTACGCCGAATTCGGTGAAGAAGGCAAACTGATTTCCATATTCGATACCCAGAAAACTGAACTGATAGGCAAATTCCTTTTTGTGATAAGTGTCTCCTCCAAAGCTGTTCCGGAGGAAATAGGCGCCGAGCCCTGCAGAGGAATATAGGGAGAATTGGGGGCGGGTGAACCAATGCCACCGGAAGGTGGGGAGGATATACAGATAGCGCCGGTCATCGTTCTTATTCTCATCCAAAACTTCATAAAGGCTACTGGCCGTCCCTCTATTACCGGTTATTCCTCCGGTTACGCCTAGGCTGATTTTACGGTTGATTCTATAAATATAACTGATATTCAGAGCGCCGTAATAGCTGGTCTTCTCGCGTGTATAGATTCCAAAACTTGCTGTCGGAGCAATAAACTCTTCGGCTATACTATTGGCGTCGGTAATGGGGAGGAAGCCGTAACTGACGGATATTTCATGGTGGCGGAATTTTTCTCGCGTAGAAACAAGAGAGGTTTGTGCTTTACCAGCGGTACATAGGCTGAATCCTATGACTAAAAAGAATAAAAGAGTTTTCATTGTAGTTTGGTGTTTGGATTAAAATATGTTTTTCTAATAAATAAAGACAGGTGCTTTTATGAAACTCCTTACTTTACATTTGGCAAATGTATGTTAAATCTTTGAATATGAAATAGAAATGTTTGTCTTTTGTGTGGGATAATGTGGGAAAACAAAAAAGGTTCGCCTAATTGACGAACCTTTTCGCTCTTCCTCTTGGACTTGAACCAAGGACCCTCTGATTAACAGTCAGATGCTCTAACCGACTGAGCTAAGGAAGGGATGATAATATTTTGACGGAGATGCAGCTCCCGAAAGGAAGTATGACTCTGATTGATGAAGATAAGTTCTTGAAAATTAGTGAGTATTTCAGCCGGATGGAGACGCATCTGGCTAACGGAGGTTCTGCCGGAAACGCAATTCGGGCAATGGCATGCCTTGGTGCGGGTACGGGATTCATCGGAAAAGTAAGCAATGACTTTTACGGTAACTTTTTCCGGGATAGTCTGCTGGAGCATGGGACAGAGGCGGATTTATTGCTTTCCACTACCCTTCCGTCCGGTGTCGCCTCTACTTTCATTTCTCCTGATGGAGAGCGTACTTTCGGCACTTATTTGGGGGCGGCTTCTACATTGAAGGCGGAAGATCTTTCGCTGGATATGTTCAAAGGATATGCTTATTTGTTTATAGAGGGGTATCTGGTGCAAGACCATGATATGATTCTCCGTGCCATTGAGCTGGCTAAAGAGGCCGGTTTACAAGTATGTTTGGACATGGCGAGCTACAATATAGTAGAAGGAGACCTTGAATTTTTCTCTCTGTTGGTCAACAAATATGTGGATATTGTTTTTGCCAATGAAGAAGAGGCAAAGGCCTTTACAGGTAAGGAACCGGAGGAAGCATTGGACATCATTGCCAAAATGTGTAGCATAGCCATTGTAAAGGTGGGTGCCCGTGGTTCTCTGATTCGTAAAGGTACAGAGATGGTGCAGGTACAAGCGGCTCCGGTAGAGAAAGTGGTGGACACTACAGGAGCGGGCGACTATTTTGCAGCAGGTTTCTTGTATGGACTGACGTGTGGCTATTCGCTGGAGAAATGTGGCAAGATAGGCTCCCTTCTCTCCAAAGATGTGATACAAGTGGTGGGTACGGAGCTTCAGGCAGCACAATGGGAAAAAATCAAGGAAGAAATTTTATTAATTAATTAATGTGCTGATGTGCCAATGTGCTAATTGGCTGCGCAATATTTGTTTCGCTATTACGCTGCAGGTTATTAGCACATTGGCACATTGGCATATTAGCACATTATCATAATTATGAGAAGAATTTTAAAGATACGCTGGATGGTTGCCTTGCTGATTGTAGCGGGAGCCGTTTGTTTTTGGGGGTTTAAGAGTGGTGATAGCCGTAGTTTCCAAATAGCAAAGAATCTGGATATATTCAATTCCATTGTGAAAGAGTTGGATATGTTTTACGTGGATACGATTGATCCGAACAAGACTATCCGTGAAGGCATTGATGCCATGCTCTACTCGCTGGACCCCTACACGGAGTATTATCCGGAAGATGACCAAAGCGAACTGGAGCAGATGCTGAAGAATTCCTATGGTGGTATAGGTTCTGTGATTACTTGGAACCCGAAACTGAAACGTTCCATGATATCTGAGCCATATGAGAATATGCCCGCTGCCGATGTAGGCCTGAAAGCCGGAGATATTTTGATGGAGATTGACGGAAAAGACCTTGCCGGAAAGAATAACCAGGAAGTCAGCGAGATGCTCCGCGGACAAGTGGGTACCAGCTTCAAGCTGAAAGTGCAGCGTCCCGGTACAGAGAAACCGTTGGATTTCGACATTGTGCGCCGTTCCATCCAATTGCCGTTCATACCTTATTATACGGTGCTGGATAATAATATAGGTTATATCAATCTCAGCACCTTCTCGGGGAATCCTTCCAAGGAGTTCAAGCAGGCTTTTCTGGACTTGAAGAAGCGGGGGATGACTTCGTTGGTGATTGACCTGCGGAATAATGGAGGCGGCTTGCTGGATGAGTCCATAGAGATAGCCAATTTCTTTCTGCCTCGCGGAAAAACACTTGTGACGACAAAGGGTAAGATTAAGCAAGCCAGCAATACCTACAAGACGTTGCGTGAACCGTTGGATTTGGAAATTCCTTTGGCTGTTCTGGTCAATGGCGGAACGGCTTCTTCGTCAGAAATCCTTGCAGGCTCTTTGCAGGACCTTGACCGTGCGGTCATTATCGGTAACCGTACTTTCGGTAAGGGATTGGTGCAGACCACCCGTCCGTTGCCATACGGTGGTACCATGAAGCTGACGACTTCCAAATATTATATTCCCAGCGGCCGTTGTGTGCAGGCTATCGACTACAAGCACCGGAATGAGGACGGCAGTGTGGGACGTATTCCGGACAGCCTTACTACCGTGTTCCATACGGCTGCCGGACGTGAAGTGCGTGATGGTGGAGGCGTGACTCCGGACATTGCGGTGAAGCAGGAGAAGCTGCCCAACATTCTGTTCTATCTTGTCAATGACAATCTTATTTTCAATTATGCTACGGACTATTGCTTGAAACATCCTACCATTCCTTCAGCAGAGAAGTTTGAAATTACAGATGCCGATTACGCGGACTTCAAGGCGATGGTGAAAAAGGCGGACTTCAAATACGACCAGCAGACAGAGAAGATGCTGAAGAACCTGAAGGAGATGGCCGAATTTGAGGGCTATCTGACTGATGCTTCGAAAGAGTTTGAAGCGCTGGAGAAAAAATTGTCGCATAATCTGGACCGTGACCTTGACCATTTCTCCAAGGACATCAAGAGCATGATTGCGGTAGAAATCATCAAGCGTTATTATTTCCAGCGTGGAAGCATTATCCAGCAGTTGAAAGATGATGATGATTTGAAAGAGGCTGTAAAGATACTCACTGCTCCGGAAAAATATAAGGAAATGTTGAGTGCTCCGGCAGTGACGTCAATGTCTCTGCAACAAAGAAAGGAGACAGCCCCGGTTTTTCTGAGTACCGCTACGAGAGCAAATGAACATGTTTATGATGAAATAGTATAAGGACACTCTTAAGAGGATTCTTTTATTTGCTCCTTAATTTATACCGGATAGTCTCTGTATAAGCCTTTTATACACGACTATCCGGTTAAGTTGTTTGTAGGGTATTAACTTGTTTTATATTTTTGCAGGTGATAATGAAAATATTGACAAGGTTATGAAACAATTGAATTCTCTGAAAGTATGGCTGTCTGTGGTATTGTTGCTTTGCTTCTCTCTTTCCGGACAAGCCCAGTTCCTGCGCACTTCCTACTTTATGGAAGGAAGTAACCAGCGTATGCAGCTCAATCCGGCCTTGATGCCGGGACGCGGTTATCTGAATATTCCCGTGATAGGTTCGTTGAATGCTACCGTCAACTCCAGTTCCCTGGGGTATAGGGATATTATGGACATTATTGAGAACAGTGATGATAGCGACTATTTCATGAGCAATGACTTTATGAACCGACTGGATGCTACCAATAACTTGAATGTGAATTTGAGTACCGACATTCTGTCTGCCGGGTGGTATAAAGGAAAGAACTTCTGGTCAGTCAATGTGGGGTTGCGTAATGATATCGGTGCCGCCATACCGAAAACCATGTTCCAGTTTATGAATAACATGAGCAGCCGGGAGTTCGGTGACAATATTTCTGACTATTTGGGTATTAACGAAACCATTAATGGACAGAAGCTTGAGATAAATTCCTATGCGGAAGTCGGCCTTGGCTTTGCAAGGAATATCACAGACCGACTGGCTGTAGGTGGTAAGGTGAAGATGCTGCTGGGTATCGGTAACTTAAAGCTGAACATCAACCAGATTCATGTGGAAACTCCTTCTGTCGGCTCTTCAGGAGTGATGAGTAAAGCTTCCATTCAAGTGGATGCAACTTTGGAGAACTCGTCAAAGCTGTTAGAACTTCCCGAGAATGAGAATGGTGATTATATCGATGAAATCGATTTTGGCAGTTTTGGTTTTGCCGGATATGGTGGGGCTATTGATTTGGGAGTATCTTACAAGTTACTGGATAAATTGACACTTTCTGCTTCAGTTCTTGATTTGGGCTTTATCAAATGGTCTAAATCGAATACCAGTATAGCGCGAGCCAATGCAGAGCAGACTTATGATCTTCTTGACCCGGCCTCGCAGCAGGAGTTCATGAATATTGTGAACAGCGGCGAGATTCTTAACTATGACATGTTGAAGCTCAAGACGGAGGAGGCTTCTGAGAAGAGCCGTACCCGTGGATTGACTTCTACAATGGTTCTTGGCGCTGAATATGCCTTATTGAATGATTGGCTGGTAGTGGGTGCCTTGTATACCGGTCGTTTTGCCAAACCGAAAACTTTGAATGAGTTGACTTTCTCTGCCTGCATCCGTCCGACGAATGCTTTCAATGTAGCTGCCAGCTATTCCGTACTTCAAGGAGCCGGTAAAACCTTCGGTCTGGCACTGAAACTGGGTCCTTTCTTTGCGGGAACAGACTATATGTTCTTTGGCAAGAATACGAAGAATGTCAATGCTTACTTGGGGGGTTCTATTCCTTTGGGAAAACAGAAAACGGCTGAAAATTAATAAAGTGAGTTATCAGTTGTCGCGGGTTATCTTTCTATAAAAGAGGATAATCTGCGATTTTGTTTTTACGAAAACGCAAAAAGCTTTATCTTTGCTGGTAAATACCTATAAACAGTACTCATGAGAATTGCAATAACGTTTCTCTTGTCTTTGGTTTTCAGTAGTTTGCTGCAAGCTTCACCCATACCTTTTTCTCCTATAGTGAGGATTACGAAGAATTCGGTTATTTTGTCCGTACTCCTTATAATACCCTTGAATATCATTCGCTAAAAGATGAGGTGAAGGATTTTACTTTTCATAACGATGAAATCTGGAACATTGTTTGCGTTCAAGGAGAAATTGTTTTTCAATCGTTTGGTTCTCTCTTTTTTTATAATGGAAATTCGGTGGAAGGTACTCGGATGAAGAGTCTTCCTCTGAACTTATTTCAGGTTGGAAATACTTTTTATTCTCAAAGAATAAATGGTGGACTTTGTGTCTTTTCTGGCAGGAAAATGGAAGAACTTATTCCCAGAAAGGCATTTGGGAATAGCGATGTCCTGGCTGGGCTTCCTTATGATGATGCGGTTTTAATGCTTACCCGTAATCAGGGAGGTTTTCTCTATCGAGATGGGAGGGTGGAAAAATGGGAAACCGAATGTGATGATGTATTTAGGAAGCATACCATTAATCGTGCGGTGATGACCAAAGACAGTTGCTACGTTGTTGGCACAATATCCGATGGCATATATGCGTTGGATAAAAAAGGAAAGCTGATTTGGAAGGTCAATACGGATAATAAACTACAGAACAATACTGTTTTGAAGTTGTATTGTGATGATGACAATAATATATGGACAGCTTTGGATGAAGGTATTGCCTATATACACAATAATTCTCTAATCTATTATTATGAACCTCCGTTTCGTAAAATAGGTATGGTATATGATGTTCTAGTAAGGGAAAATGAAGCTTATATTGCTTCTAATCAAGGACTTTATTGGCTTAAGGATGGAAAGGCTGAATTGGTTCCGGGCTTGGAAGAACAAGCGTGGTTCGTCGATGAATGGGGAAAACAGATTTTTTGCGGACACAACAAGGGTACTTTCCTTATATCGGGATTGAAGTCAAAGCAGGTGGCTGACGCAAAGGGAGGGATGTGTATGGAAAAGATTGAATTGAAGGAACAGTCTTTTTTATTGGAGGGGACTTATGCGCTTTTGAATTTATATACGGAAACTGCTTCGGGAGAGTATTATTTTACTCGGTCCTTACGTGGGTTCAGTCACATGATTCGCCATATAGAAGTGGACCATCAGGGGAATATCTGGGCGAAACACTTAAGGAATGGTTTGTATCGCTTTCGGATTGATCCGGATATGAAGCTGGTAAAGGATGTGCGGAAGTATGAGAGTTTGGGAGAAGTAGAGGGTGGAAGTTTCACGCTTTTTAAAATCAATGGTCGGGTGGTTTTTTCTAATGGAGAATACTTTTATACTTATGAAGATATGACCGACTCGATTGTTCCTTATGAAACGATGAATGAACAATTGGCGGAATTGAGGGAAATCAAGACTGTGAGTCGTGCAAGTGGAGATCGTTATTGGTTTGTAGGGGACAGAACGGTGTATTTGGTGAAATGTGCGATAAATACTTTCGATATAGAACTCCGGATTCCATATTCTTTGTTTGACGGTCTGGCAGTGGAAGAGCGTGGAAGCGTGGCTTATGACAAGAGAAATAATCATTCCTATCTTTGCCTGAACAATGCCATTGCCCGTATTGAGACGGATAGTTCTTCGTTGTATAAATCCCGAGTCAAACGTTCTTTATGGATTTCGGGAATGCGGGCTATTGATGAATTCAGTGGTGAGCGGAAAACATTGGTGGCGCAGCCGGGAGTCCGGGTGGAGTCCGAATTTAATACAGTGAGTTTTACCTTGTGTTATCCGGTTTATAGTGATTATACTTATAAGGTAAGATATAAGTTGGATGGCTATTCCGAACAATGGGTGCCCAGTGGACGCAGTTTGCAGAAAATGTATGCCCGTCTTCCTTATGGAAATTATATTTTCCAAGCTGAGATATATAATACTGATAGGGTTTTGGCATCGGTAGAGCTTCCTTTTGAGATATTATCTCCGTGGTACTTGTCTTATTGGGCTGTGGGAAGTTATATCTTGGCAGGATTGTGTCTGTTGGCTTTGTTGCAATATCTGGTCTACCGTTTCGTGAAGAAAAAGAAAGACCGTGTGATTGAACGGCAGCGCGTAGCCCATCAGGCAGAACTCGAGCGGCAAGAGAAGAAGATTGTTGAGTTGGAAAAGGAGCAGCTTGAGGCCGATTTGCGTTTTAAAAGCAAGGAATTGTCCAGTGTGGTAATGACAAATATCGCCCATCAGGAATTTCTGAATTCCTTGAAAGAAGAGATACAGCGGCAAAAGTTGTCGGGGCAGTATGGCCGTAAGAACTTGGATAAGCTGCTCACTTTAGTTAATAGCAATATAGTGTCCGATGAAGAGAATTGGACTATGTTTCAGGCTAATTTTGACCGTATACACGAAAACTTCTTCCGTAATCTGAAACTTCAATATACAGATTTGACTTCAGGAGATTTGCGCTTTTGTGCATTGCTTCGCTTGAATATGCCGACAAAGGAGATAGCGAAGTTGCTCAATATTTCCACGCGTGGGGTTGATGCTGCAAGATACCGGTTGCGCAAGAAATTCAATCTGCTTCCGGAAGAAAGTCTAACTGATTTCCTTATAAATTTTAAATAACTGTTTTACAGTAAAATATTAATGGGGGAAGTACTAATATTGTACTTCCTATTTTGTTTTTTAGTGATGGATGTACTTTTATTGTAGTGCGGGATGTGGAGGTTGTCGCATGCTTTTCTTTTATTTGCAGCAAAATAATATTTCTATAAATTAAAAGCATGAAAGACATGAAGCATTTACTTTTCAAGTTACAATCATTTTTAGTCTTGTTGATGTTTACTGCCGTTAGTGCGTATGCGCAGAAATCTCCGGTCGATATGAATCGTTTCATTGACGATTTAATGAAGAAGATGACCCTGGAAGAGAAAATAGGTCAGTTGAATCTGCCGGTTACCGGTGAGATTACGACCGGTCAGGCTAAAAGTAGTAATGTGGCCAAACGTATTCGTGCCGGTGAAGTGGGCGGGCTTTTCAATCTGAAAGGTGTGGAACGTATCCGCGATGTACAGAAGCAGGCGGTTGAAGAAAGTCGTTTGGGTATTCCTCTCTTATTCGGTATGGATGTTATTCATGGATATGAAACGGTGTTTCCCATTCCTTTGGGATTGTCGTGTACATGGGATATGAAGGCGGTTGAAGAATCGGCGCGTATTGCGGCCATTGAGTCCAGTGCCGACGGTATTTGCTGGACATTCAGTCCGATGGTGGATATTTGCCGTGATGCCCGTTGGGGGCGTGTGTCCGAGGGCAACGGTGAAGACCCGTTTCTGGGAGCAGCCATTGCGCAGGCCATGGTACGTGGTTATCAGGGAAAGGATATGAGCCGTAATGATGAGATTATGGCTTGTGTAAAGCATTTTGCCTTGTATGGTGCCGGTGAGGCAGGACGTGACTATAATACAGTAGATATGAGCCATCAGCGCATGTTCAATGAATACATGTTGCCCTATCAGGCGGCGGTTGATGCCGGTGTGGGCAGTGCGATGGCCTCTTTCAATGAGGTCGATGGCATTCCTGCCACTGGAAACAAGTGGTTGATGACGGATGTATTGCGTAAGCAGTGGGGGTTTGACGGTTTTGTAGTGACAGATTATACCGGAATTACAGAAATGACCGACCATGGCATGGGCGATACGCAGACTGTTGCCGCGTTGGCGCTGAATGCTGGTGTAGATATGGATATGGTGAGCGATGCATTTGTTGGTACGCTCAAGAAGTCATTGACAGAAGGAAAAGTGACAGAAGAAGCAATTAATGTGGCTTGTCGCCGTATTTTGGAAGCTAAGTACAAGTTGGGCTTGTTCGATAATCCTTATAAATACTGTGATGTGAAGCGTGCCAAGAAGCAAATCTTTACCAAAGAGCATCGTGCCGTTGCGCGTAAGATTGCTTCGGAGAGCTTGGTGTTGCTGAAGAACGAGGGTAATGTGCTTCCGCTGGCCAAGAAGGGCACTATTGCTGTGGTAGGTCCGTTGGCAGACAGCCGCAGTAATATGCCGGGTACTTGGAGTGTGGCTGCCGTATTGAAGAATGCTACTTCTTTGGCTGAAGGTTTGAAGGCGGTAGCAGGCGGTAAAGCCGAAATACTGACTGCGAAAGGCTGTAATTTGATGAGTGATGCCGAATATGAGAAACGTGCCACTATGTTCGGACGTTCTTTACACCGTGACAATCGTTCGGACAAGGAGTTGCTGGACGAGGCTCTTGCCGTGGCTGCCAAATCGGATGTTATTGTGGCTGCGCTCGGTGAGTCTTCGGAAATGAGTGGAGAGAGCAGTTGCCGCACGAATCTTGAAATGACGGACACCCAACGCATACTGTTACAGGAATTATTGAAAACGGGAAAACCGGTGGTACTGGTGCTGTTTACCGGTCGTCCGCTGGTACTGAACTGGGAGCAGGCAAACGTGCCGGCCATTCTGAATGTATGGTTTGCGGGCAGTGAGGCAGGTTTTGCCATCGGTGATGTATTGTTTGGTGATGTGAATCCGAGTGGGAAGCTGACTACGACTTTCCCGAAGAGCGTGGGACAGATTCCTTTGTTCTACAACCACAAGAACACGGGCCGCCCTCTTGCCGACGGTGCATGGTTCCAGAAATTCCGCAGCAACTATATAGACATAGACAATGAACCGCTTTATCCCTTTGGTTTCGGCTTGAGCTATACAACATTCTCTTATAGCGACGTGGCTTTGGACAAGACTAGCATGACGGATAAGGGCGAACTGACTGCTACCGTGACTGTGACCAATACCGGCAAGAGAGACGGTGCAGAAGTGGTTCAACTTTATATTCGTGACCTTGTGGGAAGTGTAACCCGTCCGGTGAAAGAGTTGAAAGGCTTTGAAAAGATTTTCCTGAAAGCCGGCGAATCTAAAAAAGTATCTTTCAAGATTACCCCCGAATTGCTGAAGTTCTACAACTACAATCTTGATTTTGTATGCGAGTCCGGTAACTTTGAGGTGATGATTGGCAGAAATAGCCGGGACGTAAAGAAAGCAACGTTCACGTTACTCTAACTGATTCCCGAGGCGGCAATATGCAGCATTCGAGACACTGCGTTGAGATGGCATTGTTGCTGCATATTGTCTGCATTTTCACTGCAAACTATATGCAGCATTCTTGCAGTATTTGCCTGACTTGTGTGGAATAATATAATCTATTGAAAAACATGAAGAAAATATTTTTATTAATATTGTGTCTGTCCACCATGTACCCGGTTGTCAATGCCGGGCGGGTGGTTCAGAGTTTCAATGACGGCTGGTATTATGTTGCGTATAATGACAATCGGTTCCAGAAAGTGCGATGTCATGAGGAAGGTTGGGAACAGGTACATCTGCCACATACCTGGAATACGGATGCCTATTCTACCCGTAACTACCGCAGGGCTTCTTCCTGGTATAAGAAAGAGTTCCGTACGGATGCCGCGCAGATGCGGGATAAGCAGCTTTACCTGAAATTTGATGCTGTCAATTCTCTGGCAGATGTGTACCTCAACGGCGAGCTGCTCACTACCCACAAAGGAGGTTACTCTGCCTTTACCGTAGACATTACGGATAAAGTAAGGACTGATGCCCCGAATCTGCTGATGGTGCACGTCAATAATCAGAACGACCGGATACCTCCTTTGTCCGGCGACTTCACCATCTTTGGCGGCATCTACCGCAATGTGTGGCTCATCAGTGCTGCAAAGCAGCACATCAGCCTTACCGACTATGCCTCTACGGGCATTTATGTCGATTTGCCTTCCGTGAGTGAGGATAGGGCGGAAATCAGTGTGCGTGGGACTTTGGTGAACCGTGATGTGCGGCGTGCGGTGTTGAAGTTGGACGTCGAGGTGCTGGATACCGATGGGAAGACCGTAACCCAATCTTTGCGCAGCGTCCGGATAGATGCCGACGGGGCGTTCGCCTTCGAGGAACGGTTACAGTTGGAAAAGCCACAGTTGTGGTCGCCCGATTCCCCTTATCTGTACAGCGTGAAAGTTTCTTTGAAAGATGTGCGTGGCAAGGTGTTGAAAGATGAGACACGTGTCCCTTTGGGGGTCCGCTGGTTCAGCGTGGATGCGCAGGAAGGCTTCAAGTTGAATGGGGAACCCCTGAAACTTATGGGAGCTTGCCGTCATCAGGACCAGATGCCGATGGGCATAGCGCTTTCGGATGAGATGCACCGCAGGGATATGCAGTTGCTGAAAGACATGGGTGTGAACTTTGTCCGTCTGGCACATTACCCACAGGACGATGCTGTGTTGCGTGCTTGCGACGAACTCGGCATGCTGGTATGGGAGGAGATTCCGGTAGTAGATTTGATAGCTTTGGGTGACGAGTTCCGCGCGAATGCCACAAGCGCCTTGCGCGAAATGATTCGCCAGCATTACAACCATCCGTCCGTCATTATGTGGGGGTATATGAACGAGGCTGTTATCCAGCTGCAGTATCGGGTGAAGAAACAACGGCTCAACGGTTTCTACGAGAATACCTTGGCGCTTGCCCGGCATCTGGAGGAAACTCTGAAGAGGGAAGACCCCTACCGTCTGAGTACGATGGCCTACCACGGCAATCAGATTTACAATAAAATCGGTCTCAGCAATATCACCGACATTTCCGGTTGGAACCTTTATCAGGGTTGGTATGAGAATGACTTCAAGTCTTTCGACCGCTTTGTGGACGAAGAGCATCGTAAATACCCGCACCGTCCGTTAATAATCAGTGAGTTCGGTGCCGGTTCCGACCCGCGCTTGCAGTCGCTCGAGCCGCAGATATTCGATTTCTCCATGCAATGGCAGCAGTTGTACCTCGAATACTATCTGCCCGCTATCATGAAGCGGCCGTTCATAGTGGGCGCCACAGAGTGGAACTTCATTGATTTCAGTTCTGCCAGTCGCCAGGAGGCTACGCCGCATATCAATAATAAAGGCTTGATGTACAATGACCGCCGTCCTAAAGATGTGTTCTATTATTTCCAGGCATTCCTGCGCAAGGATATCCCGGTGCTGCACATTGCTGTGGATGACTGGAAGCATCGGACTGTGGTTTCGGACGGTGAAGCGGTGGAACATCCGGTGAAAGTGTATTCCAATCTGGATAGGGTGGAGCTGTCTGTCAACGGCACGAAGCTCTCCGTGCAAGGCATCGAGAATTGCCATGCAGTGTGGCAAGTGCCTCTCGTTACGGGACGAAACACGCTTGTGGCTTCAAGTATCTGCCATGGGAAGAAGGTGGAGCAGGTTTCGGACATTTTTGTGAAGATGCAGCCCCGCCATATCGCGGCAGTCGGCTCCGGACAGCTGGAACTTGCAGTGAATGTGGGCAGCAACTGTTTCTTTACGGATGACAAGAGTGATCTTTGCTGGCTTCCCGACCAAGCTTATACTCCTGGAAGTTGGGGCTACATAGGTGGAGAGATTTTCCGCCGTTCTCCGGGACGTATCGGAACCACTGCCGAGGTGAAAGACGCCCGTAATGTTCCTTTGCTCCAGACCAAACGCAAGGGCATCAAAGCCTATCGTTTCGACTTGCCCGACGGCGACTATGAAGTGGAACTTCTTTTTGCTGACCTGAACGCACGTTCCGAACGGGTGACTTACGATTTGGGAGCTGTCGCTACCCTAGACAATGCCGATTTCCGCGGCAGTGTCTTCAATGTTTCTGTTAACGGTCGGCCTTGGTTGAGCCATTTCTCTCCGGCGATAGAAGTAGGCGGGAACCGTTGCATATCCAAGAAACTGCATGTTGCCGTAACCGGTGGAAACCTTACGGTGAACTTTGAGGCGGTGAAAGGGATGACGTTCTTGAATGGGATAAAGATATTCAGGATTCATTGATGTTCTATTCTTAATAATGTTGTATTAACCGATAAATTGAGTGAAACATGAAACACAAATTACTTACCGGGTCTCTCTCTTTCACAGTAGGGATGGGATTCAGCGCTTTGCCTGCCGTCGCGCAGCAATCTCCGGCTTCCACTGAGGTCAAGCCCAATGGGACGCTCATTCATCCTCGGCTGTTTCCACGCCTTCACGTTATGGACTGATGACCGGTCAATATCCTTGCCGTGAGGATATTTGGGGGGCAATCTTCCTGAATCAGACTCTGCAAATTGATACGGCACGCACCACAATTGCGGATGTGATGAAACGTTCCGGCTATTCCACTGCCATCGTGGGGAAGTGGCATCTTGGATTCCGTACGGACGAAAAGATGGACTGGAACAAGGAACTGGCTCCCGGACCACTTGAATTGGGATTCGATTATTACTTCGGTGTGCCTATTCTCAACAGTCATCCACCTTTTGTTTATGTGGAGAACCATCATGTGGTGGGTTATGATCCCAACGACCCGTTTGTAAGAGGCAAGAGGGCAGAAACGGAGGAGTTCGATGAAAAATTCGGTATCAACTCTATTGGTGGAGCCACGGCTGCGCACCGTTTGTACAAAGACAGGGCTGTAGCCACTACTTTGAAAGACCGAGCCGTGCAGTGGATAAAGGAACATAAGGATTCACCTTTCTTCTTGTATTATGCTACCACCAACATCCATCATCCTTTTACACCGGCCGAACGCTTTGTAGGTACCAGTGAGGCAGGACCTTACGGTGATTCAATCCATGAATTGGACTGGGTGGTAGGCGAGATTATGCGTACCCTCGATGAGGAAGGGCTGGCGGGAAATACTCTGCTCATCTTCACCAGTGACAACGGAGGAATGCTGAATCATGGAGGGCAGAGAGCTTGGAAGGCAGGACACCATATCAACGGCAAGCTTCTTGGTTTCAAGTTCGGAGCTTGGGAAGGCGGGCATCGCATTCCTATGATTGTCCGCTGGCCGGGCAGGATTCCTGCGGGCAGCGTATCCAACCAGTTGATGTCCAATGTTGACATGCTTGCCACTTTGGCTGCCCTCACAGGATATGAATTGCAGGAGCAGGACGGGCCGGACAGTTTCAATATGCTTCCTGCCCTTATCGGAAATCCCGGGAAAATGATTCGGGACCATATTATTATCTGTCCTTCCCAAAAGAGCCATCTTTCCATTCGCAAAGGGAAGTGGGTCTATATTCCGGCGCAAAACAGCGGTGGATTTACAGGAAAGAATGTCGGTGACCATGACTTGGGCGGGGCATCCGCTTTCCAGCTCACCCATCGGGTGAACAGCGATATAGAAAATGCCCGGATAAAGCCGGATGCACCCTCTGTGCAGCTTTATAATTTGGAGGAAGACCCATACCAGACCACAAATGTGTATGAACAGCATCCCAAAGTGGCACGCAGGCTGGCGCGGATACTGGAGGAGAAGATAAGGAAGTCGGATGCCACAAGAAAGTGACAACCGATAGATTGATGAAAAACATAATTTGAAAAATGAAGAATACCATGATGAAAAAGTTTTTTGTAGGTTTATTCTCCCTTTTGATGGGAGTAGGCAGCGCTTTTGCGCAGACCAATATGTCTAGTGAAATGTATGACCTTGCCAAGATGAAGGAAGGCTTGCGCAACCGCCGTGTCAGCAGTTATGACCGTACGGGCAACAACCGTGACCACCTGAAGGCCATCAAGCCGGGCGAAACGGCTGTCTTGGCCGACATCAAGGGGGCAGGCGTAATCAACCATATCTGGATAACGATGTCTCCGGGACCGCGCCAGCTTTCCCGTAACGACATCATCCTTCGGATGTACTGGGACGGCAGCGACGAGCCTTCTGTCGTGTCCCCCATCGGTCCCTTTTTCGGCCAGGGATGGAACGAACAGTATAACTATGCTTCTTTTGCCCTTTCTTCCGGTCCCAACGGTGGTACGGGTTTGTGCAGCTATTTCGCCATGCCTTTTGCCAAAGGTGCGCGCATTGAGATAGAGAATCAGACGGATGTCAACATCGGCGCCTTCTACTACTACATAGACTATGTGGAGATGAAGGAACTGCCCAAGGACATGGGACGTTTCCATGCGTGGTTTAACCGTGAGATTACCGAAGCGCTTCCCGAAGGGGAGACCGAGTGGGGTTCCGTGGGTAAGCAGACGGAGAATAAGGACGGAGCCGACAATTATGTGTTTGCCGATATCAAGGGAAAGGGCCATTTTGTGGGATTGAACTATTATGTACAGTGCCCTACCCCCATGTGGTATGGTGAAGGCGATGACATGTGGTTCATCGACGGTGAAAAACAGGCTTCCTTGATAGGCACCGGTACGGAAGACTTGTTCAACACCGCCTGGTGCCCGAAAGAGCCCTACCAGCATATCTACTTCGGCTATCCACGTGTGAATAATGATGTCGGATTCTTGGGGCGTACACATGTCTATCGGTTCTTTATTCAAGATCCCGTCTTCTTCGAGAAAGGGCTGAAAGCCACCATCGAGCATGGACACAACAATTGCCTGACGCTCGACCTGGCTACCGTTGCTTACTGGTATCAGGACAAGACGACGGCTGTTCCCACCATACCCGACAAGGCGGGCCGTAAGCTGAAGCCGATGGTAAACAATGTGATGATGCACAAATGGCGTCATGAGTGGAGAAAGAATAAAGGGAATAAGGCTGACCTTTGGGGAAATGAATAAATTGCTGGAGGATATGAAATGAAGACATTATTAGTTATATCTGTTTTATTAGCATTTACTCTTTTGGGGCATGCCCAAATATGGAAAGTGCCTGAAGGTCATGAAACGCGGTGGACAAGTTTTGAAAATCCTACCGGTGCCAAGGGAACGGCAGCTCAAGTCAATAAAGGTGCAAAAGGAAGTGCTTTCGGCAGAATCATGGCGGGAGACAGCTGTGTTTTGTTGTCTCAGCAAGGACCCGGGATCATTAACCGTATTTGGCTGACAGTCAGCAAACGTAACCCTAAGATGCTTCGTGCGTTGCGTATCAAGTTTTATTGGGATAATTCTGTTGTTCCGGCAGTGGATGTCCCATTGGGAGATTTTTTTGGGAATCCGCTGTCACGTACATCTCGTTTTGAGAACTGTTTCTTTTCTAATCCGGAGAAGCGTTCTTTTAACTGTTCTATTCCGATGCCTTACCGCACCGGTGCCAAAGTGGTGTTTGTGAATACCTCGGATGAGGACCTGACACACTTGTTTTATGATATCAACTTTACTAAATTGCCGGAATGGGATTCGGAGATGAGCTATTTTCATGCTGTCTGGCGTGAAGACAAATCCACCAAGTTGGGAGTGGATTATACTGTTCTTCCCCAACTATCGGGCAAGGGGCGCTTTTTGGGGGTAAGCTTGGGTATCTTTGCCAATAAGGCGTATGAAACTACTTGGTGGGGAGAAGGTGAAATCAAGTTCTACATTGACGGAGATAAGGAATTTCCCACATTGAGTGGTACGGGAGTTGAAGACTATATTGGTACGGCTTGGGGGCAGGGCGAGTATTCCCACCGTTATCAAGGTTGTCCGATTGCAAATGCGGACAGTTGTTGGTGGAGTATGTATCGTTTCCACGTGCAGGACCCGATTTATTTTCATCATGATATAAGAGTTACATTGCAGCAGATTGGAGGTGCTCCATATCAAAAGGTACTCGAACTGTACAAGGCGAAGGTTCCTCTTGTACCGGTTACTATAGATAGAAGCGGTAAACTGAAATTCTATCGTTTATTAGATGAAGATTCAGACCTACATATCACGGATAAAGACTTTCCGCCAGGATTTGTTAATTTCTACCGCCAAGATCATGTAACTTCAACAGCATATTTCTATTTGGATAGGCCTGCAGTCTGAATAATCTTTAAATAACTTCCTAGTGTATGTTGTTGGGAATTAGTGTTTTATACAATGCTGTAGTAGTTACGTTGTAGTGCTTGAGCAGGTTGTGGTAATCTTGTGGTAGTTTGTTTTTTGACATACATCAATTGCTCCTATACTTTTGCAAAAGAATTTTAAATCAATACAAAATGAAGAAAAATTTATTAATTACATGTGTGATGTTGTTGTTTGCCGTTGTTTCGATGGCGCAGAACAAAATTACGGTTTCGGGTGTCGTTTCCGACAAGACGGGAATGACTGTTATTGGTGCTACAGTTTCGGTAAAGGGGGCTCCTCAACAAGGAGTCGTTACTGGACTTGATGGTGATTATAAGATTACCAATGTTCCCAGTAACGCTGTCTTGCTTTATAGCTATATTGGTATGAAAGACCAAGAAATAGCAGTGAATGGTCGTACTACTATTAATGTAGTAATGCAAGAAGACAATATGTTGATTGATGAAGTTGTAGTTGTAGGCTATGGTGTACAGCGTAAATCAGACTTGACCGGTGCTGTTGGTTCTATCAAGAGCGATGATTTGAAAAAGATTTCTACACCTAATGTGGCTAACGCATTGCAAGGTCGTGTGTCCGGTGTATTTATCTCTGCAAGCGGTGCTCCGGGTAGCTCTCCTGAAGTGCGCATTCGTGGTATCGGTACTACTAATAATAGCAATCCGCTCTATGTGGTTGATGGAATGTTTATGGACGATATATCATTCCTGAGTAACCATGATATTGAGTCCATGGAGGTATTGAAGGATGCTTCTGCTACTGCCATGTATGGTTCTCGCGGTGCTAACGGTGTAATCATTGTTACCACCAAGCAAGGTGCTGAAGGTAAAGTACAGGTGAACATTACTGCCAGTGAAGGATTTCAGTTCCAAAATAGCGGTAAGTTTGAGATGTGTACGGCTTCTGAATATGCTATGCTGCAAAATGAAGCTAACTTGAATATTAATCCAGATGGCGGTCTTGTTTATGATGACCCGGCTTCTTTCGGAAAAGGGACCAATTGGTTCGATGAGATTTTCCGAGTAGCGTCTGTCCGTGATTATCAAGTTGCTGTTAGTGGCGGAACAGAAAAGGTACGTTATAATTTGAGTGCCGGATATTTCCAACAGGATGGTATCATAAAGGAAAATTCTTATGACCGTTTTACTTTGCGTGCCAATAATTCATATAAAATAAACAAACATTTGACTATCGGGCATAACTTATCGGCTTCTTTCAGTCATACAAAAAATGAAAATAAGGGAGTTGTAAAATCTGCTTATAAACTGAGTCCTATCATTACTCCTTATGATGAGAATGGTAATTTCTCCGATCCTCAGGTGGCATCTACTGCTAATCCGCTTGCTACCCTCCATTATATGAATAGTGATAATTGGAAAGATAGAATTGTGGGTAGTGCATTCTTGAATTGGGAAGTTATTAAAGGGTTGAATTTTAAGACCAGCTTGGGCATTGATTATATTAATGGTAGAAGTCGTAATTTTACTCCTAAGTATTATATCTCGGAGTATCAAAAGGTAGATGAGAACAGCTTGTCTAAAACATGGACTAGAGATTTTACTTGGCTGTGGGAGAATATCTTGACTTATGATTGGCAAATCAATGATAAAAATCGTCTGAATCTTTTGGGTGGTATTACTGCTCAAAAATACACTAATGAAAAGTTAGGCGGGTCAGGACGTAATTTCTTCTCAGAAGTGGAAGACTATTGGTATTTGGATCAGTCTTCAAGCGATACACGTGGACTTGAGAATAATGGAAAACATGAAGCCATGATGTCTTACTTGTTCCGTGCCAACTATGCTTTAATGGACAGATATTTGTTGACGGCTTCTATACGTGCCGATGGCTCTTCGAAGTTTGGACCGGATAACCGTTGGGGATATTTTCCGTCAGTAGCTGCCGGATGGAGGATTTCTGAAGAAGCTTTTATTAAAGATAATGTTGAATGGTTGAGTAACTTGAAGATTAGAGGTAGCTGGGGGCAAATTGGTAATGATAAGATTGGTAATGACAAATATTATGCATTGGCTAATGTAGCCCCTACTTATGATGCTGTATTTGGTGGTGATTATTATTCTGGTGGTACTGTAACTTCTCTTTATAATACACAAATCCATTGGGAACGTTCAGAGCAGTTGGATCTTGGTTTTGATTTAGGCTTGTTCAATAATCGCTTTTCTTTAGAGTTTGACTATTACAGAAGAGATACAAAAGAAATGTTGGTAAATGTGGATGTTCCTGCTTCTGTAGGACTTGCCTCTGTAGAAACAAACGTGGGCTCAGTACGTAACTCTGGACTTGATTTTACGGTGAAATGGGAAGACTCGTTTAAGGATTTTCGTTATGGCATCCGCTTGACTGGAACTACAATTAAGAATGAGGTGACTAATTTGGGAGGTAAACGTATCACCAGTGGGGATATAGGTTCCGGAAAAAGTGTTCATATGACAGAAGAAGGAATGCCAATCAAGTATTTTTATGGTTACAAGACTATTGGTATTTTCCAAAGTAATGAGGAGATTGAGCAGTATAATGCGATGGCTGCGGCTGCTTCCGGTGATGCGAAGAAGAAGTATCAGGCAAATGTAGCTCCGGGTGATCTGATTTATGCAGATACGGATGGCAATGGATATATAACTGCTGAAGACCGTACGGATTTAGGCTCTCCTACTCCGAAGTTTATCGGTGGTTTGGGTATAACTGCCGCTTGGAAAGGCTTTGATTTGTCAATTGATTTGCAGGGTAATTTTGGTAATAAGATTTATAATGCCAAACAAGCTGAAAGAAATGCTGGTGTTGATAACTGGGATCGTTCGTTCTTGGATAGATGGACTGAAAACAATAGGAATACTTCCATTCCGCGCATGACATTTGAGGGTAACAATTATTTTGTTTCCGACCGTTATGTTGAGAGTGGCAACTATGTGAAGTTACAGACTGTGGAATTTGGATATACATTCCCAAAAAACTTGATGCAAAAAGTGCATATCCAGAATTTGAGATTGTACTTCTCAGGTAATAACCTGCTTTATTTTACGAATTATAACGGATTTACTCCTGAAATCTTAGGGGGGCTTGACCGTGATATTTATCCGATTACCGCTACCTGCCGTTTTGGCTTGAATCTTACATTCTAATGGAAAATAAAAATAGGAAATGATTATGAAAAAGATATATTCACTTTTATTAGCTTCAGCATTGGTTTTTACCTCTTGTTCTGATTTTTTGGATACAAAGCCGCAAGGGAAATTGACGCAAGATATTTTCTTCGGGGAAGAAGAAGGTGCTTTGATGGGAATTAATGCTATATATTCTCAAATGAAAAGTTGGGACTTGATCGGCTTTTCTTGGTTTGGCATTATGGAGGTGCCGAGTGACAATTCTGATACAGGAAGTTCACCGGCAGATGGTAGTTATGCTCGCGTGAATTCATTGAATGATTTTACTTATGATGTTTATACTTCTGAATTGAACGGCTGGTGGACCGGAAATTATAAAGGAATCGGATTCTGTAACGTAGCATTGGATAACTTGGATGTGTTGAAAGATGAGCAGTTAAAGATTAGAAGCATTGCACAGGCACGTTTTTTCCGTGGTTTCTTTTACTTTAACTTGGTGAGAACTTACGGTGGCGTACCTTTGGTTACTAAAGTTCAGAATCCCGATGAATATGATCAGCCATGCGCTTCTGAAGAAGCTATTTATCAGCAGATTATTGATGACTTGTCCTATGCGGCAATGAATTTGCCAACCCGTGATGAATGGGGGATTGCTGAGAGAGGAAGAGTTACGAAAGGAACTGCAGAAGGCTTGTTGGCTAAAGTTTATTTGTTCCGTCAAGATTATGCAAGTGTAAAACAATATGCAGGGCAGGTAATAAGTAGGGGAGAATATAACCTGCATCACAATTACCGTGATTTGTTTAGCCCGGATTCTTATTATTCTGATGAAGTGATGCTGGCCGACCAGTATTTGTGGGGATCAGACAAGACGAGAGATAAGGCTTCCGAATATGTGAAGTGGCAAGGTGTCAGAGGTTTCAAAGGTTGGGGATTCTGTTCTCCGTCAGAATCTTTGGATAAGGCTTATGAATCAGGTGATCCGAGACGGGAGGCTACTATCATTTACGATGGCGAAAATATGGAAGGAGTTGGGGTTATAAACTTCAAGGACGAACCGGGAGTACAACCGCGTGCCAATAAAAAGACAATGTGGCCTACAACTTATTGGAATGCCAATAATTTTGCTAAACAAAATTGCCACTTGTATTTTCTGCGTTATGCGGATGTACTGTTAATGTATGCTGAGGCCTGCAATGAGTTGGCAAATGGTGAAAGCGACCCATTAGTAGATGACGCCCTGGCTAAATTGGAATTGGTCAGAGACCGTGCTCGTAAGTCCGGTGATGATTCCACTGTATTACCTAAAATAACAGAGAGGGATAAGGCAAAGTTGCGTGAAATCATATGGAATGAGCGTCGCATTGAATTAGCAATGGAAGGACACCGTTTCTTTGATTTGATTCGGGCTGATAAAGTTGTTCCCGGATATGCAGAAAAGATGCTGAAGGCCCATGGAAAGACAAACTTCAATATGAGCCAGCATTCCACATTCTACATTCCACAGAAGCAGATTGATATTTCTCAAGGAATATTGAAGCAAAATAAATAAGGTGTGTGAGGAGTAGCCTTAGGCTACTCCTACTTCTTATGTGATTAAAATGTTTAAAATAGGTATTATGAAAAATATATTTCTTTTTTTCTTGTTTTTTGGGGTTTGTTCGTGCTCGGTAAATGCCATAAATCCACCATCTGGTGTGACAGAAAAGCAACTCTCCGATGATGAACTCATGACCCTTGTCCAGAAGCAAACTTTCCGTTACTTTTGGGATTTTGCCCATCCCGAATCAGGATTGGCGCATGAACGGAGCAACGGAGGTGCCGAGACAGCTACCATCGGTGGCTCGGGTTTCGGAGTGATGGCTATCATTGTCGGTATAGAGCGTGGTTTTGTCACTCGCGAACAGGGCGCTGAACGTATGTTGAAGATAGTCCGCTTTCTGAGCGACAAGAATACCGACAGCTATCACGGCATGTGGGCACATTGGATGAACGGTAAAACCGGCAAGACCATTCCTTTCAGTCGTAAGGACGATGGAGCGGATATTGTAGAATCCGCTTTCATGTTCGAAGGCTTGTTGGCTGCCCATCAGTATTTTACAAAGGATAATCCAACGGAAAACCGTATCCGCGGGATAATCAATAATCTGTGGCGTCAAGCAGAATGGAACTTTTTTACTCAGGGACAAGATGTGATGTATTGGCATTGGTCGCCAAACAACGGATGGGCGATGAATCATCAGATTAAAGGTCATAACGAGTGTCACATTGTTTACATTTTGGGCGCGTCTTCCCCTACTTATCCGATTGCCGAGAGCGTTTATCATAAAGGCTGGGCCAATGCGAATACTTTTCTGAACGGTCGGGAGTATTACGGCATCAAGCTTCCTCTTGGAAACAACCACGGAAAGGGAGGTCCTCTCTTCTTCACTCATTATTCTTACATGGGGCTTGACCCACGTGGCTTGAAAGATCGTTATGCCGATTACGAGGAACAGATGAAGGCTCATACCTTGATTAACCGTGCCTACTGCATTGACAATCCGAAGGGTTACAAGGGTTACGGCGAAAAATGTTGGGGATTGACTGCCAGTGACGGTGACAAAGGTTATTCTGCCCATAGTCCCGGTAATGACCGTGGTGTGATTACGCCTACCGCTGCTCTTTCCTCTATTCCATATGCACCTGAATATTCTTTGGAAGCCATGCGTTATTTCTATGAAGAGTTGGGTGACCGTCTTTGGGGTGAATATGGTTTCAAGGATGCGTTCAATTTGACGGAGAATTGGTTTGCACCTTCGTATCTTGCCATTGACCAAGGGCCGATTATTGTGATGATAGAGAACTATCGTACCGGTTTGATTTGGAAACTTTTCATGAGTCATCCCGATGTCCAGAAGGGTTTGAGGAGATTAGGCTTTACTTCTCCTTATTTGAACAAGGTCGATTAGGTTGTTTGATAGGATTCTTTGATTTTGATTAGGTTTTACATAGATTAAAAAGGTTTGTAACCATGAAAAACGTGTTTATCAATAGTGTATTGGTTGTTTTCGCATTGCTTGTCGCCTCGTGCGGCAGGCAACCGGAAGCCAAAGTAGAGGTGATGTCGTTCAACATCCGTCTGGATCATGTGGCGGACAGTATGAACAATTGGAAATACCGCAAGGACCATGCGGCACAAATGATTGCTTATTATGCTCCGGACATTATAGGCATGCAAGAGGTGGTGAAGAACCAACTCGATGACTTGAAGGAGCGTCTTCCGCAATATACCGCTCTCGGTGTAGGTCGTGCAGATGGAGAAGAGAAAGGTGAGTATTGCTCTCTTTTCTATAAGACAGACCGTTTCGAACTATTGAAGAGTGGAAATTTTGGGCTGAGTGAAACTCCTGATTCCATCGGAAAGAAAGGCTGGGATGCGGCTTGCGAGCGTATTGTGACTTGGGCGGTACTGAAAGACAAGGTGAGTGGTAGGGAAATAGCTGCTTTCAATACTCATTTCGATCATGTAGGTAAAGTGGCACGTCGCGAAAGTGCCGTGCTGATACTTGAGAAGATAAAACAAATAGTGGGTGACCTTCCGGTAATTGTTACCGGAGACTTTAATGGAACGGTAGATTCCGAGCCGGTCACTGTATTGACGGAAGGTGGAATGAAGAATGCTTGCGTTACGGCGAAAGTCGCTTACGGACCGACATGGAGTTTCCATGACTTCGGGCGCATCCCGGTAGAGAAACGTAGGTTGATAGATTTTATTTTTATAAAAGGTGCTGTAGAGGTGGAGCGTTACCGAACCATTGATGATAAGCCGGACAACAGCTATCTCTCCGATCATGCTCCCGTAATGGCTATCTTAAAACTATAAAAGCATTTACTATGAAAAAGAAATTATTGATTGGAGCTGCCCTAATACTTTCTGTGGGTACGGCATGTACTTCAGGAGCCGGTGATTGGCAGAGTTACAGCGGTGACAAACGGATAGAAGAGCGTGTCGATTCTGTACTTGCCTTGATGACACTTGAAGAGAAAATAGGTCAGATGACCCAATATTCTGCCAAGAGCGATATTGTGACCGGTCCGCAAGTAAATACGGACATTGAACCTCTATTGAAGAAAGGATACATAGGCAGTCTTTTCCATGCCACTTCTTCTGCCGCTATCCGCAAGACACAAGAGACGGCACTAGCGGAATCCCGGTTGAAGATTCCAGTGCTTTTTGCTTTCGATGTGATACACGGTTTTAAAACGATATTCCCTATTCCTTTGGCCGAGTCGTGTGCCTGGGACGCTGAACTGGCAGAAAGAAGTGCGTCCATTGCCGCTGCCGAAGCTTCGGCAGTGGGTGTTAACTGGACTTTTGCCCCCATGGTGGACATTTCACGTGATGCACGTTGGGGACGGGTAATGGAAGGCTCTGGTGAGGATCCTTATCTGGGTTCATTGCTCTCTGCCGCACGTGTACGCGGTTTCCAGGGTGAGAAGCCCGAAGACTTGATGCGGCTGGACAAGATGCTGGCTTGCGCCAAACACTTCTGTGCATATGGTGCTGCTGAAGCTGGTCGTGATTATAATACGACTGATGTGTCCGAGCGCTCTTTGCGCGATATTTATTTCCCACCTTTCAAGGCTGCCAAAGATGCGGGTGTGGCTACTTTCATGACTGCCTTCAATGAGATTTCCGGTGTGCCTTGCACTTCCAGTAAGTTCCTTTATCAGGATGTGCTTCGCGATGAGTGGAGGTTCAACGGTTTTGTAGTGACGGATTATACGGCTATCAATGAGCTTGTTCCCCACGGCGTGGCACGCGACGAGGCTCATGCCGCCGAGTTGGCTGCCAATGCGGGCATCGAGATGGATATGACCGGAGGTGTGTTTCATGCACATCTGCTGCAAGCCGTGAAAGAGGGCAAGGTGAACGAAGAAACCATTGATAATGCCGTACGCCGCATTCTGGAGATGAAATTCCTTTTAGGCATTATGGACGATCCTTACCGCTATCTGAATGAGGAGCGTGAGAAGGCTACTATCATGAAACCCGAGTTCTTGGAAGCAGCGCGCGATGCTGCTCGTAAGTCGGTAGTATTGTTGAAGAATGAGAATGACTTTTTCCCGATACAACCCTCCGAACGTAAGACTGTAGCTTTGATAGGCCCTATGGTGAAAGAACGTAACAGTGTGAACGGTGGTTGGGGTGGACGGGGAGACCGTCAACGGAGTGTCACTCTTTTTGAAGGGTTGGAAAAAAAGTACGGAAACTCGAACGTACGTTTTCTTTATGCCGAAGGCTGCGATCTTCGTAAGCCTGGAACTGCAGGATTTGCACAAGCTGTGTCCGTGGCTCGTCAGGCAGATGTCATTCTGGTTGCTGCCGGTGAAGACCAGAACTGGAGTGCCGAGGCTGCTTGCCGCACGGACATCACCCTGCCTGCTTCGCAGCGCGACTTGCTGAAGGAACTTAAGAAAACGGGTAAGCCCATCGGATTGGTATTGATGAACGGTCGTCCGCTGGAACTTACTTGGGAGGACGAGAATATGGATGCTATTCTCGAAGCCTGGTATCCGGGCACGATGGGTGGTCATGCCATTGCCGATGTCATCGCAGGCGACTATAATCCTGCCGGAAAGCTGACAATGAGTTTTCCACGTTCGGTGGGGCAGCTCCCGCTTTACTATAACCACAAGAACACCGGACGACCGCTTCCTCCGGACAATCCGAAGATGGATTACAAGTCTTCTTATATTGACTGTCCCAATTCTCCGCTTTATCCTTTTGGATATGGCTTAAGTTATACTAGCTTTGAGGTGGATAACTTGAAGTTGGACAAGGAGGAGCTGAAAAAGGGGGAAACACTTACCGTTACAGTGGATGTAGCCAATATCGGTAAAGTCGGTGGTGAAGAGGTGGTACAGCTTTATATTCGCGACCTTGTGGGAAGTGTGACTCGTCCGGTGAAAGAATTGAAGGGTTTTCAAAAGCTGTATCTCAAGGCTGGCGAGAAGAAGTCGCTGACATTTGTGCTGACTGAAGAAGACCTTGCCTTTTGTGGTGCTGATATGAAGATGCAGGTGGAACCGGGGGAATTCCGGCTCTGGGTAGGAACATCGTCGGCAGATGAGCGGAATGAATCTGTTTTTACGTTGATATGATAAATTGAAAAATCTTATAAATCATTGAAGATGATGAATCATAAACTATCTTTAGGACTTGCCATGCTTCCATTGGTTCCTGCTGTTCAGGCTCAGGAACAAGGCAGGCAAGACGGTGAACGTCCTAACATTATTTTTATCATGAGTGATGACCATGCACAGCAGGCTATGAGTATCTATGGTCATCCTATAGGTAAAGTGGCACCTACTCCTAATATTGACCGTATCGGGCAGGAAGGAGCTGTGTTCTGGAATAATTATTGCTGTAATTCTATTTCAGGCCCCAGTCGCGCCGCGATACTTACTGGCAAGCATAGCCATAAGAACGGCTTCATGAAGAATTGGGCACTAGGTTTCGACGGCTCTCAGCAGACGTTGCCTAAACTGTTGCAACAAGGCGGCTATGAGACTGCCGTCATCGGTAAATGGCATCTTATTTCCAAGCCGACGGGATTTGACCATTGGATGATTCTCAATGACCAAGGCGAATACTGTAACCCACAGTTCATTACCGAGGGGGACACTACTATTCATAAAGGATATGTGACCGACCTCATTACTCAATATTGTGAGGAATGGATGGACAACGGTCGTGACAAGAACAAGCCGTTCTTCTTGATGATGCACCACAAAGCCATTCACCGCAATTGGGTACCTGCCGAACGGCATTATCGTTTGTATGAACACGCCAAGTTCCCGCTTCCCGATAATTATTACGATGCCTATGAGGGACGTTACGCAGCACAGATGCAGAAGATGAATATATACCGTGACATGTACGAAGGTCACGATTTGAAGATGGTTGCGGGTATCGATAGCGACAGCCTGCTCTTTGACCCTTGGCCGCACGCTTTCATGGGAACAATGACACCGGAAGAACGCCGCCGTTTCCTTGATGCTTACCGCGATCGAAATAATGAGTTCTATTCCAAGCCACGTTCATTTAAGGAAGTGGCTGAATGGAAATACCAACGTTACCTGCAAGACTACATGGCTTGTGTAGCAAGTGTGGACGAGAGTGTGGGCGAGATACTGGACTATCTCAAACGTACGGGGTTGGACAAGAATACGATTGTAGTCTATACCACCGATCAAGGCTTCTACTTGGGCGAACATGGCTGGTTTGACAAGCGTTTCATGTACGAAGAGTCTTTTGGTATGCCGATGGTGATGCGCTGGCCGGGACATATCAAACCGGGTACGCAAGTTACAGGTCTGACCCAGAACATCGACTTTGCTCCTACTTTCCTTGATATGTGCGGCATCTCCATTCCGCAGGACATGCAGGGCGTTTCGTTCAAGGAACTGGTGGAAAAAGGCAAGACACCGCGCGACTGGCGTAAGTCCTTGTACTATCACTATTATGAGTTTCCCGGCTTCCACAGCGTGCGTGCCCATTACGGTGTGAAGATGGAACGCTACAAGCTGATGCACTTCTACGTGGATGACAATTGGGAACTTTATGATCTCAAGACAGACCCTGAAGAGATGCACAATCTTTATGGGAAGAAGGGAATGGAGAAGATTACCACCGAACTGAAGGCTGAACTGGCACGCTTGCAAAAAGAATACGATGTGCCGCAGGAGTTATGCCGCTGAAAAGCTACCGGAAGACATATTGAACATTAATAACCTGATAATAAAGATAAAAGATAATGAGAAGACTGATTACTAATCTGCTGCTGGCATTATTATGCTTGGCGTCTCCCCTTTTGGCGCAGGACATGCGCATGGATACTTATTGTAATCCGCTGAATGTAGACTATACCTATATGATATACAATTCTTCGAAAGATATCTCCTACCGCTCGGGTGCCGACCCTGCCGTAGTAGAGTTTCGTGGAGAATATTATATGTTCGTTACCCGTACGCACGGCTACTGGCATTCTACGGATTTACAAAACTGGAATTTTATCAATCCGGGGGAAAACTGGTATCCACAAGGTTGTAACGCTCCGGCGGCACATAACTACAAGGATTCAGTACTTTATGTCTGTGGCGATCCTTCGGGTGTGATGAGTGTGCTTTATACCGACAACCCCAAGTCGGGTAACTGGAAAGCCACTCCTGCCATCATCACCAACTTGCAAGACCCTGACCTTTTTCTTGATGATGACGGCAGTGCTTACATGTTCTGGGGCTCTTCCAACAAGTGGCCCATTCGCGGCATGAAGCTCAACAAGAACCATCGTTTCATACAAGAAGGCGAGAAGCTGGAACTTTTCAATCTCGACTCAGAGAAACATGGTTGGGAACGTTTTGGAGAAAATCATGCCGATACCGTGCTGGGCGGCTATATCGAAGGACCGTGGTTGACAAAGCACAACGGGAGGTATTACATGCAATATGCCGCTCCGGGCACTCAGTTCAATGTATATGCCGATGGTGTATATGTGGCCGACCATCCGATGGGACCTTATACCTATCAGAAACATAACCCCATTTCCTATAAGCCTGGCGGTTATATCAACGGTGCCGGTCATGGAAGTACGGTGCTCGGACCGGGTGGGCAATACTGGCATTTCGGTTCCATGGCTCTGCCCATTAATATGCACTGGGAACGCCGTCTCTGCATGTTCCCTACTTATTTTGACGAAGACGGCATCATGTATTG
>PPYE01319807.1_pt1 | contig 54343 bp, 38 predicted proteins | sample 1559881 | NCBI WGS metagenome assembly PPYE01 (sample SAMN08240022, study PRJNA423297) | Human gut metagenome, whole genome shotgun sequencing project.
ATACCGATCAAGAGGAAGAATAGCAAAAATGTACATTCTTAAATGATCAAAAATGTACATTTTAATGTTGACATTTATATATCATCCCATACGTGGATATGGACTTGTGACCAAGTCTTGCCATTGCGTGGTGACACAATACGCTTATATTCAAGGTGGTCACAGTAGTATGTGATACCTTGATAACATCCACAGACAGCACCCTTTGGTAGTCTATGTCCATGGAGTTGTTCATTGAATGACTTGACTGTTCTAAACTGTCTCATAGTTATTTCACTCCTGTTCTTTAGTCCTACAATCGTAGGATATTGTGTAGTTTGTTGCTTTCAAAGCACGGGTAAGGAATCGAACCTTACCTACACTGCCGTCCAGTCGTGCTGTTTATTACAAATTTTGAGGTGCCTATTTTGTTTCTTCTGTTGCGTCTGCGTCTTTAACTACTTCGTCTTTTTTGACTTCAGCTTCCACCTTGCCTGTCTCTTTGTCGATTGCATCCTGAATAGCTTTCTTTGCTTCGTCTAAAGACAGATTCTGTACTTTTGCAAGAATGTATGTACGGAATATTTTCTTGCACGTTTTCATTTGTCTGTATGAACCAATCTCAGCTTTACCAGTCTTTTTGTTGAGCTTAGCAGGGACTTTAAAATCAGATACTAAAAGCTTTACAAAAGAAGCTGATACTTTGCTGATAGAAGAACCACGAGCTGTAAGATACTCGTTATCTTCTGTGAGTTTAAACAGATTGTTATACCATGTAACAATCTCTTTACGCAGAGCCTTAAAGCTTTCGTCTGTATTCATTGCGTCCGTTGTGTCTGTAAGAATGTAATCATAGAATAAACTACGGCACTTTTTGTAAATGCTGTCGAATCCATTCATACAAATACCCTCGTCACTAGACAGAAAGCTTGCGTAAAATCTTACCATGGTTGGCAGTTTGTCGTGTCTTTTGAGTAGTTCCTGTTCTTCTTCTGTGAAGCTATAGTTTTCATAAGCTGTGACAACAGCTTTATTCTCAAGATATTTACTGTAAGCAGATACCTCTTCTGCTGATAACTTAGCGATATCATCATCTTTTAAAGTGTCAAACTGTGGGTATTCTTTGCGAATATCATCACATTTGTTACGAGCGTTGCAAAAAGTCCAGTGCATAGCCTGTACCTGTACTGCTGTAGCGAACTTGTCTGACTCTTCTTTAATAAGGTTCTTAGGTTCTACCATGTTAACAGTAGTGTCAAAAGAAGCTGTTGTTTTGTTGTAAGTTTTGATATTTAACATAATAAATCTCCTATTCTGATTGCAGTTGCAATCTAAAAACATTGTTATTGGTTAAAACCCCAACTATCGGAGTCGAACCGATTAACCCGAACTCTAAAAAAGGATAGAGTTATTGCGTAGGATTGCCACCTGTTGGCTAGTTGAGTTCAAGACTCAACAAACTAAAATAATTGTTTATGAGTTGAACGTAATACGTTCCAACGTCAAAGGGCAAATTTCCTGCTACTGTATTATTTCCCGATATAGAATCAAAACCGATTTTTTGGCAAAGTCCACTTGTAGCAAAGCAGAGTTTTTGCGTATGTCGATACCTAACAATTCAGGTCTTTTGGGGCATGGACTAACCATGTGATTGACGGACTAACCGCCAAAGACTTGAAAAGAGTATTGTTTTGTCAAAGTGCGGGTACTGGTTTATAGTCGCTGTACCTATGACTACTTTCTTAGCGGTAGGGAACGCCTACTTTAGAAAAGATTTTCATATTCAATTTAGGTCTTAGGGGCTAACCCCCTGTTCGTTTGAACAACTGTATAAGACCATGCCCACCAAAATTTTGCAATACCCTAAAAAAATTATTTTTAAAAATCTTTTCAAACACCCATCAAACCCGCATAAATACGTGCTTTTTTGACTATCTATTTCTGATCGAAAAACGCAAGTAAATAGTTATTTACGGACTTTTAAAAGCGTTTAGGGGGCTACTTAAAACTATTTTTAAATCGCAGTTTTGCCGATATTTGTATAGCTGGTAATTCTATACCACAAGTTCAGCCAGACGTTTCTCCACCCCACATCTACGCCAATTTAACCTCTCAAAACCCCCTAAAAACATCCCCTACATTTCTTTCTAAACACCCCACATACACCCTTCCCCCTCATAAAAACTTTCCCCAGAAACGCACCTCTTAACACACCCTAAAATATAGAACACCTGTTCTGTTCTAAACCCACTTCTCTGAAATTTTTTCAAAAACCAAGCTCTTCTTATATAAATGCAAACCTCTTCTCTGAGAATTCCACACGGTAAAAATTTTTTTAAATTTCTTTCAAAAAACACTTGATTTTTCAAAAGTCAATACTTTAGCGTATAAAAAATTAATTTATTTTATTTTTGTACAATCGCATAAAACGGCCATATTCCTACCCATCTAAGTACAACAAGTCAAAGAAAAATCCAGAACGTCCCCAGTAAAACAGCCAAAGAAAGCACTATTTTAAGAAATTTTCAAAAAACACTTGACATAAAAATCCCAGTCTAAGCCTCCTTAAACGTACTTAAATGAAATAAAAAGTGTCATTACTCTCACAATTTTATTTTTTCTTCAGAAAACTATTGATTTTACTCTACATCTGTGGTAATGTGAATTTATCGAAAGAAAAGTGTCATTACTCAGAGAAATGCATTTTTCATTGAATTAACAAAAAGAAACAGCAAAAAAGGAGGTCAAAAAAATGACATTACAAGAAAGAAACGAATATCTAAACGAACAGTTCTGGTTCATGAAAGAGAGACAACATCTTTTCGATTTATCCAATCTGAAAGAAGGACACAAGTACAGCAAATACTCTGACATTCTTCAATTAGTTGGAATCGACAAGAAAGGCAGAAAGAGTCACTATGCAGTCCATAAAGCTAATTTAAGCCATTTCGTAAATGTAAAAAAACAAAAAGATGGACAAGTTAAAGTGACAAAAGCAAGAGGTGAATATGTTGAGAATCCCTTCTCATGGGAATTAAAAAGTCCTTTCATGAGTACTGGATACATGTTAGAAATGATGATCATCTATATTCTGGACAATCATATTAATGACAACTGGAGCCAATATGACTGGTGTAATAAACTTGGACTTATCTGTGGGAACAAAAAAGATTATGACCTAAGCGATTTTAAATACCCTGTCGAATATTTCCATACAGCATATGAAGCAATTAAAGATTGTGCTCAAGGAAGATTTAGGAATGCAATTGTATCTCTTCAAGAAAGAGGTGTAGTTAAGAAACATGTGAAAATCATTTGTAGAAATCATCCTGGAGCTGAATGGCGACCATTCACACCCCGAGAAGAAGAAATCTACAAACACTGTTTAGGTGTTGTATATCATACGAATGCTGACGTTGACATATATTCAACTCATATGTATACAAATGTATTCTCTAAGTTCAAGCACGAGATAAAAAAATATCCTGAATTTCAAGACTTATACTTTAAGTTTGTATACGACTTAGAGTATCTCTACCCACAAGAGCATAGCTACCTAAGAGAGTATGAATTTTATATGTACCAAAAAAGAGTTCAGAATAATTTAACTGACAAGTATATTAAAGTTGCGCAGCGTAGAAAAGATGATTTGATAAATAATTACACCATAAAGTATATGAACAAGGTTCGTAAACCACTTCTCGATGGACTTAATATGACTGAAGAAGAATTAAGTGATGTATCAATGAATTTTATTCATGAGTATTATGAGAAGAAACATGTTCGGTACAAAACAGATGTTCGAAAAGTTATCATTTTTCTTCAAAAACATGGTAAAATCAGTCCTCTTTTTGGAAGAGGTTTTAGACCCCCTGTTATGTATCAAACAGCATAAATACGCTATTCTTACGATGCCGTCTTCGAAATCGGGCGGTACAGTAATATTAAATATTATTTAATAATAGTGTTTTATAAAATAAATAAATGATTTAATAATATTTTTAATGTTACGTAGTAACATTAAGAATATTACTTAAATTATGGACGCCGAAATTTTTATACTAAGAGGTTAAGCTTTGGAGAGGGCAAAAATCACAAAAACTTCTCTCCACTCAACACATAAAAAATCAAAAAAGGAGTGATCATTATTTCTAAACAAAAGACGAGTCAGAAATATATTTACAAACTACACAGCAGCCGATTAAGAAAGGCGAAGTGGAAACTTTCTCTACCACTCAATGAAGCGAGGGAGAATGGAGACGACATTATTACTCTATCAAGTTCTGAAGCATTAAGAACAATTGACTCATTGATCCATGACTATGATTCAGACATAAGAGCAAAAAGAATCCGAAAGAAGATCAAAGAGCTTTCAGCCAATAGAGGAAGCAAAGAACTTATCTCACTACTCTACAATGATCTGTACAAATGTCGATTTCAAACAGACTACCTCACAGTAGTCTTCGACACAAAGAAAGATTATGACTACTGCAGCAAGCATGGATTCATTGTAAACGATCTCCACTACAATCTCTTCTTAGGAACCACAGGAGGTTTAAAGAACAGTGTTGTAATCTTTGTCAGTGACAATGTATACGATGCTCTCTGTGAGAAAGTAGATGCAGGAAGGAATAAAGAAGTTCCGATCATACCAAACAAGCTCGGAGCGTACAAAGCACTCTTCTGCTCTTCTTCTACAGTTGTTACTCCACCATTAGGAGTGATTGTTGTACAAGACTGTGAGACGATCTTTAAGGGACAAGCTCTTTATGTGGATGATACAAACTCAGATGAGCCAGAAGTAACTCTTCTTGATGATCAAGAGTTTGTACACAATGGATCTGATGGAGAAGGATTAGTCCTTCCAGAACTTGCAAGACAATGGAATGGTGAACTGAATGGAGATTATAATACTCCTCTTCCATCTGGCAACATGAGAGGATGGCCATTCTGCAAAGGTATGCTTCACTGTATGGACTTTAGAGCCTTTGCAGAGGACGTAGCTAAGACTTATACCATTATTGATGCTTGGGGCCATCCTAGGGACGTTAGAGACGCTCAGGTGATACTTACAACATCTATGTTTAAGCTATGGGATGCATATGAGTCTATGGAAGACTACTTAGAGAACATTGAGAAGTATGATTATCACTTTGCTCTTGCTAAGACAGCAGAACAAGAATGTGATACCGAAAGGAATCTTAACTATCAGTTCTTACAGAGCTATTACCTCACAGACACCCAAATAAGAGAGCTTTGTGAGCCAACCATAAAAGAGATCAAAGACATTCTTGGAATGGACTACAGAAAGACTCTGCTCTTCCTACGAGGTAAGAATATGACTGAGAAGAACATCTTACAGTCAGATGCTTTTACATACATTCAGGCACTCATAGCTGAACCTGAGATGATCAAAGATCCTTTCATTCGATCTAAGATTCATTCTCTCATCAAGAAACGAATCCAAGATGCTAAGATCGGACGCATCAAAGTGAAAGGTAATTATTCAATCGTTGCTGGTGATCCATATGCTCTCATGCAATCCATGTTTGGACTTGAAGTTACAGGATTGCTTAAAGCAGGAGAAATGTATCACAAGCATTGGATCGATAGACAGGTTGATGAAGTAGCTTGCTTCAGAGCTCCAATGACAAGCCATTATAACATCGTCAATCTTAAAGTGAAGAACAATGAGCAGCTTTCATACTGGTTCCAGTATCTCCCATCCATCTGTGTGATCAATGACTGGGATAATACATGTGAATCACTTAATGGGTGTGACTTCGATGGGGACCTCTTCTTCACAACTAACAACAAAATACTTGTTGAGAACAATCGTCCTCTTCCATCAATCATTTGTGTGCAGCGTAAAGCTAATAAGATTGTTCCCAAAAAGAAAGACATCCTAAAAGCTTACAAGGATGCCTTTGGAGACGAAATCGGCTTCACAACAAACATTATCACTTCTCAGTTTGAAGTACAGTCTCATTACTCTCCTGACAGTGATGAGTTTAAAGAACTGGATTACAGAATCATTTGTGGTCAACTGTACCAACAAGGAAGTATTGATCGTCTAAAAGGCATTGTGTGTAAACCTATACCATCTTACTGGTATAACAGAAAAGACAACAACATCCATCCTGAAGACTCATCAAAGGATCGTAAGCGAAAAGAATTCAATCAGAGAATCGTAGCTGACAAGAAACCATACTTCATGATCTACATCTACTCTCACCTGAGAAAGGATTACACAAATTATGTGAAAGCTTCAAACGATAAATGTATTATCTGGTTTGGATGCACGATTGATGAATTGCTCAAGAAAGCTGATACAGAACCTATCACAGAGGATGAAGCAGAATTCTTAGATCACTACTATAAGTTCTTACCTGTAGGTACAGGGCCTTGTGTGATGAATCGAATCTGTAAGCTGTTTGAGGACGAGTTTGATGGTTACTTAAAAAAGTTGAATACACAAACAGATTTTGATTACTCCATTCTCAAAAGGGATCATGAGTACAACAAGAATGATTATTATGCTCTTAAGAAGTTATACAGCGAGTATTCAAAGAAAATGAAAACCCTGAATGCTCTAATCAATAGCAAGGGTGGCTTTGGACTAAATGTAACAGACATCATCAATAACCGAGTCATGTTGTTCAGAGAAGCGGTTGCCACTGCTGTTCCTGATCCTGAGAAAGCTTGTGACATTCTTCTTGACCTCTGCTATACCAATGGCAAGAGTAAGCAGTTTGTATGGGACATGTTTGGAGACATCCTTGTCCAAAGACTCTTAGAAAGAAACTATCACCAGATCTCTTATCCTGTAAGAGCTGAATCAGGAGATTTTGAATATGACGGAGATTCTTTCGTCATTGAAACTATTAAACAAATTGAATCATCTATGTTTGAGGAGGCTGATTGTTATTAATATCGTACTGAATGAAAAAACACTGGTAGAAAAAATTTTAGAAACAAAAGAGCTGGAAGGCAGTATCCCATATACTGCTACCCTGCTTGCAAAGTATTACATTCACGAGAAAGGCTTAGAACCTGCACAGGTATATAAAACTATCAATGAGTTCTTAAAAGAATCCTGTGAGAGTTACAGAGAAGCTAAATGGTATTCATGCATTGATGAGATCATTCACAAAGCTAAAAAATATCCTCTTGTAGAAATTGATTCACTGCCAATCTATGAGTCTGAAATGGAAATTATAAATGGGTTAGAAAATCTTAGAGATCAAAAGATCCTCTTCACTGCTCTTTGTTTGGCCAAGTATTATAATGCTCTGAATCCTCAAAACAATAATTGGGTGAATACAGACTACAAAGATTTGTTCTCATTGGGTAATACAGTAGGTACAAGAGAACGTAGATGCCAAATAATCGGCAGGCTGTTCAGAAGCGATTGTATAACAATGAGCAAGAAAGTTAATAGCTTAAACTTCTCTGTAGATATTCTTGTCGATTCAGGAGATGTTGCTCTTGAGATTACAGATTTCAAGAATCTTGGGAACAGATATCTTCACTTTATTGGATATCCTGAGATTTCTGTATGCTCTTGTTGTGGAGAACCTTTTAGAGACATCTCAAAAAAGAAAAAGCATCGTAAAGGACGGCTTAGACAGTATTGTACTTCTTGCAAGAATGAAATGCAGTTAAATAGATATACTAAATACTATAATTCTGACAAAAAATAAGACCAGCAAAAAGAATTACCACATTAATTGACCCTGAAAACGCTAGGTTCTACCTACGTTCTTCAGGGGGTGGTAAAATAGTGATATATGGAAGGAAGGATAAGGAAATGCTCAAAAGATCAGATTTTCGAAAAGAAAATAAGAGTTAATTATATATACTAAAAAGTGTATTTTAAGGCAAATTTTTAAGTGGTGAGCAGAATTACCACATTAAATACCCCTCAGAAACCCAGGTAAAACCTAGTGTTTTGAAGGGGTGGTAAAATAGTGATATATGAAAGGAAGGATATAAACAATGAAAAGGAATACAGTAACTGAACATTACAACTCACTGGAAGATTTAAGAACTGCATGGGGATTGAAACCAGTTCCATTCAAGAAACGCCAGCAGATCAAAAAGGATTCTAAGAGTAAATAATTGGTTAGCAGGATAGATAAAATCTCAAAATGTCAGTGGATCAAAGATTCACGCCTACGCTGTTTCAACAAAAGAATATTCGCTTCGTAGGTTCCGAGGTCTATGCCAAAAACAAAAATCAGAGATGACATCCGAGACTTGCAACTATCCATAACATATATAGACCTCCAGAGGAAACTTGTAAAAGCAACCAAAGGAGACAAACATGAAAAAGAAAATTTCAATGATCGCACTGTTAATGGCTTTGTTGATCTCAGTTGGAGGACTTACTTCTTCTGTTTCAGCAAAGAGTAAAAAAGTCAAATGTTTAGGAACATATAAAATCACAGCTTACTGTGGTTGTCGTAGTTGTTCTGATGGATGGGGAAATCGTACTGCTTCTGGACGCAGAGCAAAAGCCGGTAGAACTATCTCAGTCGATCGAAGAAAAATTAAACTCGGTAGCAAAGTGAGAATTGGTGGACGCCTCTATCGTGCCGAAGATGTCGGAGGCGGTATCAAAGGAAAACATATCGACATGTACTTCTCTTCTCACAACCAAGTTAGAAAATTTGGGAAGAAATACCGAAAAGTATACTTAGTCAAGTAATTGACGAGAGATCCGGATTGTCTGTTGATAGATTTCGGTGAACCAACTGTTAAAAACAGTATAAATAAATCACACATCGTAAAATGATTAGTCTGATGCGCACGGACGAAGACATGTAGAAGCTTTCGATAACTTGGTTCAATGTGATTTGAGAATCTTTACTTCAAGTGGTCTACAAAATTATGTACAGATGGCTGAGTTGGTTTAAGGCGCCCGACTGCTAATTGGGTTTACATGCGAATACATGTAACGTGGGGTCGTAGCCCACTCTGTACGCTTTTGCTGCGGTACCGAAATGGTTATAACGGCGTAGTCTTGAAAACTATTGTGTCCTAGTGACCTCAAGGTTCGAATCCTTGTCGCAGCGTTTAGGTTGTCCTGTGATGTCTTTCGAGCTCACGGGCTTATATCCCTGTTTATCCCGCTAAGGAGGCGGATCTGACTGTAAATCAGATGGCTTCGGTCACGAGTGGGTTCGATACCCTCAACAGGGACGAAAGTACCTCAAAATCCTATGTGGATTGAGGTCGAATTTTAATGACATGTAGCTCAACTGGACAGAGCACAACGCTACGGACGTTGGTGTTGCAGGTTCGAGTCCTGTCATGTCAGTAATATCGCCCTAATAATTTAGTTGGTAGAATGACGGTCTCCAAAACCGTTCGTGCTGGTTCAAATCCAGCTTAGGGTGTTTGTATTTTAAAACATAAGCAACTCGGTTATAAAACTCAATGCCATGAGTCCGAGAAATATTCTAGGCACATATGTCGAATTGGAGAGATACATTGTACGGATACGTTCTTTGTGTCTCTTTTTATGTCGGAGTGATCTGATATGGACAAGAGAGAAACTCTCAAGCAAATGGATATTGTGCAGCATTTTGGTCTGGTTAACGCACAGAACTTTTCGCTACAACAATAGACGCTCCTGTGGAGAATAATCCACTTCAATGCGTGCTCTGGCAGGTACGTAAAAGGTGGAAAAGCCAAATAATGTAGTTTGATGTGAAGCTGTTCAAAAGACAGTGTATAAGAAAAGTCGCTGGTATGTCGCTCAAGTCAGTTAAGGGTAAGTTCAAATTCAAAATGAATATATATGCTAATAGAGTATATAACAATAAAACTTAATTCTGAATGGCGGGTTGACATTGCATGTATTGATCATGTCATAGAACTGGTCTTTTAGACTTAGGTAAGAAGTTAGAGGTCGCTCCTCGAAGCTCAGACTTATCTACTATGTTGCAGAACAAACTATTCCACAAATGACTGTAAGGTGAAGACCTGCTTTAAAATTAAAATACATATAGGGATATCGCCAAGCGGTAAGGCACAGCACTTTGACTGCTGTATTCACTGGTTCAAATCCAGTTATCCCTGTTAATCTTTCTGAGGAATCATATTATCTCCTTTCTTGTGAAGTTTTGATTATTGCGCTTTTCTACTGTTGTTTCATACCTCAGAAAGATTTACAAAGCTATTAAGATTTCTTGTAGGAATCATAATTTATACCTCTTTTCTAAATTTGAGTACATTGTTGGTAGTTACAATGTACTCTTTTTATGCTGTCGTAGCTCAATTGGTAGAGCAATCGCCTTGTAAGCGATAGGTTATCAGTTCGATTCTGATCGGTAGCTCTATGTCCAAATGTGTACGCTGACTCATTATGAGCAGCAAGCACGGACTGTAACTCGGAGAAATGATAAAAAGGATGGTGCTGGAAAATTGAAAAAGAAAAAAAGAGATTATTTTAAACACAAACAACGTGATCTTGTTTCAATGGTCTCTGATGCAACAGGTTTCACTAAGGGTGATTGTAAAATCGTGTTAGATGCTATTCCTGATTGTGTTATGAAGATTATGAAAGAAACTAATGATGCTGAAGACACTGAGATTTCTCTCGCTTCTGGTATTGTACTGGGATCTCGGTATATTCCTGAAAAGGAATTGGTTGATCCAAGGAACAGAGAACCTATTACAGTTCCTGCAAAACTACAACCATATGGTAAATTCACTGATAGATTTAAGGAACTGGTAAACGAAGATTGGGAGGGTTAAGACACATTGGTAGATTTAAACAAACAGGAAAACGAAAACGAAAAACAGTACATATGGAGACTGTGTGACATGAAGAGTAACGGTATTATAGGCAATAGTTGGGAAGAATTAGCCAAACATCTTAATAAAGAACTTGGTTACAACTATGGGGAGTCTAAGTATCGTAAAGAATATCAAAACGCTCAGAAATATTATGAAAATGTATTTTCTGATATGACTCAGAGCAGTGAACTTATTGCCGTGAAAGCTAAAACTAGAGAGTTAGAGCTTTTGAAGACACAGGTTCAAACAGAAAAACTTGAATTAAATAGATGGAAACGTGAGATTGGTCGAGATGATCTGATCTTTGAAAAGATTGGATCGGCAATGAAAGATCTTGAACCTTTTATAATTCCAGATTTATTGCCGGTAACTCATAATCGAGAAGCTGGTTGTCTGTTCTTCGGAGATGAACACTATGGTGTTGAATTTGAAATTAAAGGCCTTTCAGGTGAGATTATCAATTCATATAACCCAGAAATCTTTGAAGATCGAATGTATAAACTTTTAAGCTACACAATTGGCCTGATTGATGAACATAATCTATCAGAGCTACACATCTTCTCTCTTGGAGACTTTATTGATGGTCTTCTGAGAGTTGGACAATTATTCATATTGCGATATGGAGTTATTGATAGCTCTGTAAGATATGGATATTTTCTTGCAAATTGGTTAAATGAATTGTCTCAATACGCACGAATCAAATTCCACATGACTGATGGTAACCATAGTGAATTGAGAATGCTTGGACAGCCTAAGGGTACTTTCACTCATGAAAATCTTGGTATCGTAGTAAGAGCAATGTTAAAAATATTATTAGAGAATAACCCGAACATTGAGGTAATTGAGAATCCCACTGGATTGATCTATGAAAACATCTGTGGTTTCAATGTTCTGGCTTTTCATGGTGATAAAAAGAACATTAAAGATGCGTATGGTAAATTTCAGAACTTCTATGGTGTAAAGTTAGACTACTTGGTTGCAGGTCACATACATCATCTAGAAAGCTCTGATGTTGGTCGTCATGCTGAAGTTATTAATGTTCCAAGTGTAATGGGTGTTGATCCATTCGCTGAGAAAATTTTACAATCAAGCGATTCTGCTGCCTACTTTACGATCTTTGAAGAAGGTAAGGGTAGAACCGCTTCTGAAAAAATATATTTAAGTTAGGAGTAAGATATGGCGAAAACTGCAATGCGCCGTACACAATCCTCTGCTAAAAAGGTACAAGCACAAAAAGAAGAAACATTTCGCTGTCCTTTTTGCAACAAAGATCTTCCAAAGACAAAATTCTATAGTAGTTCAGATCCTAGAGTTTTAACAGGTATTACAAGAATCTGTAAAGATTGTTCTACTGCTGTTGCTCGTAGAAAAACTGATGCTGGAGAATTTCTTGGAGAGACAAGAGAAAGCGTTCAAGATGCTTTAGAGTATTTAGATAAGCCATTCTATGAAGATTTATGGGAAACTGCTGTATTCAGTGCAAACAAGCCTCCAGAAAGAGGTAAAAAGAAAGAAAATAAAACTATATGGGGTGTTTATCTAACAAGTCTTGGTTTGAATCAGTATCATGGTAAGCGTTGGCGTGATAGTGATATTTTTAAAGATATGACTCATGTGTCGAAGGTAAAAACAGAATCCATTTATACTGATGCTGAAGCTCTTAAAGAAGCATATGAACAAAATAGGAAGGATGTCATTAAAATCATTGGGTATGATCCATTTGATGAATATCCAAGTGAAAAAGACATGCCTCTGCTCTACTCTCAGCTTGTTAACTTTTTGGATGAAGAAACTAAAAATGATGCAATGAAGATGATTGCTGCAATCCAAATTGTTAAGTCACAAGCTCAGATCACAAATCTTAACGCAGCTATTGATGCGTACACAATTGATGTTACAACTGCTGTACAGAACAATGCTGTTGTCAAAAACTTATCTGAAACAGTTTCAAAACTGGTCAATAATATTAACTCATTAGCTAAAGAAAATGGTATTTCTATCACAAATAACAATAATAAATCCAAAGGTGCATTCACTCTGTCCGGGAAAGAAAAGCATTTACGAGATATTGGGTTCCGAGAGGCAGAAATTAACACCTTTGATATTGGTACTTGTGAAGGAATGCGCCAAGTTGCAGAGATTTCAGAAGAAGCTCGTCATAAACAGATTAACCTTATTAGTCTGCGTATAGCGTAAGCTGTATGAAAAAATACTTATTTAATTGCTGGGAAGTCCTAAAGACTACCAAACTACAACGTAATACCTGCAATGGTATAGGCGTGAATGTTGTGAAAACTGAAAAAATTGGTTGTATAAGAGCGAGGTTAAATCCCCTGCTCTTTTTTAATGGATAATCAGCAGCTTTTATCGAAAGATGGAGTCCAACGACTATTCCGTAAGGAAGTAGGCCACAAGCGATTGGTGGTTCCAAAAAATAAGCCCCTTTTATTAAGGGTGAAGATATAGTCTGCACTCATAGAGAAACCTTGAGGAGTCGAACTCGGTTGGGAGTAGCGTCCCAATTAAACATAGTGGTGGCTATGATGAGAACATTGCTTCTGAAATTAAAGATATTAAAGTTGAGTTAGTTGAACAATATAGTAGAGAACGTGATGAAGCTCTTGAAAGGGCAAGAATCCTTCTCGTAGAAAACAGAGATCTTAAAGATTTTCTAATTGAAAAGCGCCTCATGACTGAAGATGGTGAGGTGATTGATTATTGAGAGAAAGTAAGAAATACGAATTACACGAATCTGGTGTATATCTCCCAAAGAATTATCAAATCTTCAAAAAACCTAGTCTATATGACATTACAAATCGTCAGTATGAGCAATACAAAGAGACTGCTGAGTTCATTCAATGGGGCCGAAGGAATCCTACCAGATTCGCATCAGAGATATTCGGTGTTGAGTTAATGGACTATCAGACCTATATATTCATGAATACTTGGACTTCTAAGGTTGCAGTATGGGCTATGAGTCGAAATGGTGGTAAAAGTGCATTGGCATCTATCTATTTGATGACTAAATCTCTGTTAGTACCAAACTTCACCGCTTATATTCTATGCGGTGTTGGATCACAGTCTATTGAAATGTATTCAAAGCTTGAAAAGATCACAAAGAATGAAGTTCCTTCATTTACAACACTTACAAGTGTTTATGCAAGTGAAATTATTAAATCTCATGCAAATAAAGATGGATTTGTTCACAATCCTGCTTCATATCATCATCAATTGTATAACGATGCACAGATTTTTACTTTGAACGGTGCATATAACAACAACAGAAGTTTTACTATATAGTTTATATACTATTACTATGTTTGCTTCCCCAGTCAGAAATGGTTGGTTTTCCTAAGAGGATGTAATTTAAGTGAGAAAGAAAACGGGAAGGCTGAGATGCTAATCCGAATGGAAGGCTTTATTTAAAAGTAAAGTCACATGCAGAGCGTACAGGGTGAACCTATTTCTGTAGAATATAATCCCTGCAAGAGTTCTCACTGCCTTAACAAGTAAAGTTGCAGGTAAAGAGGTACGCCGATCTTATACAAAAGTACAAGTATAAGAACTATGGGATAAAAAGCCTGTAGGATAACAAAAACGAAGCGTAGCAATTGCAATGTATATGATGAAGCAATGAACAGTCCAGATGAATTATTCGATACTTCTGAGCCATTTACAACTCAGAACGCTGATTTCGCATTAGGAACAAATGGAGATGGTTCTGAAATGCTTATGAAACCACCTATGTTCGAAAATCAGTTACTCTACTGCTCTTCTGCAGGTCGTACTGACCAGTATTTTTATAAAAAGTACAGAGAATGTAGCCTACGAATGGATGCAGGAGATAAAAACTATTTTTGTGCTGATATTAGCTGTGATGTCATTATTAAAGCAACAAAAAGAGGCATTGGACTACCTAAACCTCTGTTAAGTCAAAGTACTGTAGACAGTGCTATGCGAACAGATAAGGAAGCCGCATTGCGTGAATATTATAACATCTTCACAAATGAAGGTGGAGATGGTCAGATCATTAAAAGAGCAAGGATCATTAAGAACTCTTACAACAGAATTCCAGTTCTTAAGAATCCAGATGGTCGCAGAGAGTATGTTTTTGCATATGACCCTGCTAGATCACATGACAATTCTGCTCTTGCCATAGGAGAACTTTATGAAGATCCTACACAGGGATTAAAAATGAAAATTGTCAATCTTGTATGTCTTCAAGATTATTTCAAAGCTAATAAAACTCCTATGAATACCCCAAATCAGATTAAAGCAATCAAACAATTACTATTAGATTATAACGGCGATGGTGTTGCTGATTACCAAAATATCAAGAGATTTTTAGTTGATGCAGGTTCTGGTGGAGCTGGCGTGCCTATTACTGACTTCTTCTTAGAGGATTGGGAAGATTCAGACGGATTGATGCATCGTGGATTGATTGATAAGGAATATTCAGCTGAGGAAGCTAGAAACTTCCCTAATGCTATCCCAGACATCGTAAAATTGATGTCCCCATTGAAATATAAGTCTGAAATGTTTGAATCTTTGATTCAAATGATGGATTTAGGTCTGATTGAATTTCCGAATGAGTATGACGGAAAGGGATTCATCAACTTAATTTATGAGATTGATAAGAATGGTAATCGTACTCTGCGTGATTATTTCCCATCTGAGGATGAGGAAAAAATATTAAGCAAGAAAGAAATCACTGTTGATACTCAAATTCACAAGTTAACCACTTATGAAGAGATTGCTTTGAAACAGATTGATCACGCAAAAACTGAATTGGTTAATATTTATCGATTCAAACAGGCCTCTGGCAAGGACAGATTTGATCTTGATCCCCAGAAAGCTAATAAAATGCATGACGATAGAGCTTATGTTATCGCCATGCTCGCTTGGGAGTTAGCTCAGAGAAGACGTGAGCATATTACTAAGCGTAAACCAAAGAAAACTGATTATACACAACAATTTATTAATATTCGTCCGGCCAAATTTAATTGGAAGCAATACTAGGAGGTGAAAGAACTTGGATAATGTGACGAAAAAACAAAATACTGGGAAACCCGTGCGTAAGAATCAACCCATAAAACGTAAAGTTACACAAATGCAATCAGGAAATTATTCAAGACCTTTTGCTTCTACTTTCAGTCAAAGTCAGTTCAATAGTTTAATTTTACAAAAAGCTAACAAAGAAACAAGTCGTAGTTATACTCGTTACACAAAAGCAAAACTACAACAATATATTCAGAATCCACAATCGAACATTAACAATATCAGAGCTGTTTCTGAATGGTTATACAGAGTAAGTATGCCATATCGGAAACTAATCGAATATTACTCTTCTATGTTGTTATATAACTATCAGCTAGTCCCTAAAGAAGATTTATCGAATGGTGGACAAGCTGATTTCATTACTTCTTATACAGAAGCTGTAAAAGGTGTTCAGCGAATTAATTTTAAAGCCGATATGCCCGGTGTTATTGCAACAGCACTTAGAGATGGTGCTTATTTTGGATTTGTTTATGACAATGGAGATGATGAATGCTTTTTATACCAGTTAGAAGCTAAATATTGCAAAGTTACTCAGGTAGACAATGGTGTTTATGGATTTGACTTTGATGCAAGCTTCTTTGATCAGGGAAATAATAGTATTTATCTTGAAGAGTGGGATTCTGTATTTAGCACTGGCTACAATGCTTACAAAAGTAATGGTCAGGATTACAAATGGTTTCAAATTCCTATGGAAACCTCTATTTGTATCATTTCTGGAAACGATCCACTTCTTCCGCTTCCATATCTACTTCCACTCTTTGTGTCTTTGATTGATCTTTTAGACTATGAAAATTTAATCAAAGCTAAGACAGAGTTGGAAGCAAGTGTCTTATTACTTCAAAAAATCCCATTATTATCTGGTACAAAAGAAATCAATGATTTTGCTGTTGATTTAGATCTTGTACAAGCTATGGATGGACTTTTAAGTGAAGCTGTTCCTTCTTTGGTTGCAACTGCTTACAGCCCATGTGATCTTGAAGTCGTTCCTTTTAAAACAAATGACACGTCTGACACCGATATCTTTGCTAATTCTTTATCTAATTTAATGAGCAAAGTTGGTGTATCTGAAATGTTATTCAATTCTGACAAAGGTGGATCTGTTGGATTGAAACATTCTATAGAAGTTGATGAAACTGTAGCCATAGATTTCTTAGTTAAGATTGAGAGATGGGCTCAGATGTACATCAAAAACAATATTGATGAAAATTATATTATTAAGTTCCACAGATATACATATTTCACACAAGAAGATTATATCAACGTGAGAAAAGATGCTGCTGCCTTAGGTGTTCCAGTAAAAATGGAACTTGCTACTTCTTTGGGTTATACGCCTTATGAAGTTATGCAGAATACTGGTTTGGAAAATGCACTGGGATTAGATGAATTATGGAAGCCTCTTAATTCTTCTTATACATCTAATACAGGTACAACTGACTCTAAAGGTGGTGCTGAAGAAAAGAACCTTGATGATATGACTGAGGAAGGTATAGCAACCAGAGAGGAGAATAAAAATGGAGAATAAACCATTCATCTTTTGTATAGATGAGCAACTAAAAGAAAAATTAGAACAAAAATGTAAGTTGTTAAAAGTTGAAAAATGTAAAGATCATACGGTTTATATTTTTGAAAATAAATTGGAAGCCGTAGATATGGAATTTTCATTAGATGACCGTATGAAGATGGTTTTCACAAATAAAATGACATTCTAGACCGCTGAGGTCTTTTTTTAGTTGTAAAAAACAAAAAGAAAGGCGGTGAAGATGAAATTTGGCTAAAAACAAACAAAAAACAAAAATGAGTTTAAAATACAGTGCCTATATTGAGGATATTGTGTCTGCAAATAGCACTTTTGATAAAGGAATGTTACACATTGCTTACGAGGGCAAAAACAGAAATGGTAGCTATATTAGTACAAAATCATTTGAAAAAGCTACTTCTTCTCTTGCTTACGTACCTCTTGTAGCAAATTATTCAATCGATGAAGACAAGATTGGTTCTCACGACTCGACATTTAGAAAAGATAAGAACGGGGTTTTAAAAGAATACAATCTGACTGATCCATTAGGTGTAATTCCTGAATCTCCACAGTGGTATTGGGAAAATGTTACTGAAGATGATGGCCGTGTGAAGACTTATTTTTGTTGTGAGGTCCTTCTGTGGAAACGTCAGGCAGTTTATGACCACATCAAAGAAAATGGCATTACAGATCAATCCATGGAGATTGGTGTTAATTCATATGAAATGGTTGATGGTGTGTGTCATGTTACTGATTTTGAATTTCAGGCGTTCACATTGTTAGAGAGTGCTCCACCATGTTTTGAATCAGCATGTTTAGAAACATATAGTGCAGATACTTTCAAAGAATCAATGGATGAAATGTTTGAAGACTTTAAACAGTACTGTTTTGAAATGAAAAACACAGAAATCACAAAGAAAAAGGAGGAACATGACTTGAATAAGAAAGAACTTATCAAATCTTTTGGATTTGATCCAGAGTCTCTTGATTTTGAATATGCAGACATGGACGAAAAAATCCTGACTGAAAAATTAACACAGATGAAAGAGACAAAAGAATTCTTACTGTCTAGTAATCTCGGAGAAGCTATGAGTGAAGCTTTTGCTGATCAGAAAGTTAAAACTGACTGGGGAAGCTATTCTAAATATTTTGTAGTGGACTATGATCTAGACAGCAGAGAAGTTTATGCTTACGACAGAGAAGATGGATACAAATTATTTGGATTCAGCTTTGATGTTGCAGGCGATGAAGTTAAAATTGATTTTGACTCTAAGAAAAGAAAGAAATATACAATTGTAGATTTCGAAGGTTCTGAGGAACCAGCTGAAGACTTCTCTCTTGCTGATATTGTACAACCTGAGATTGATAAAGCTAAATATGAAGCTGAAAAAGCAACTGAAAAGACAGTTGAAGAAAAATATACAGCTAAAATTGGTGAATTAACATCAAAGGTTGCTGATTATGAAGCAATGGAACCTGAATTAGAAACTCTTAGAGAGTTTAAGAAAGAGGCTGATAAGAAAGAAAAGACAGCCATGTTAGATTCTTTCCAAGAAAAATTAAAAGGTTCTGAAGAATATTCTGCTCTATATGAACAGATCGAAAAATTCTCTGTTGGAGAGTTAGAAAATGAATGTTTAAAAATCATTGGAAAAGCTGCTATCAGTGGTGAATTTGCTTATAAAAATCCTGCTAAACATAAATTTGGTATGAGTGTTGGTGGAAAATCACCTGAATCTACAGCAAATAAACCATATGGTTCATTATTTGATGATTTTGAAAAATAATATATGAATTTTGAAGGATGCCTGTGCGGTGTCTTTTTTTAATGTCTAAAAACAAGGAGGAAAATTTAATGGCAAATACAAAATACGGTGTTGTCGAGACAAGTAAGATCAATGCTACTTATCTCGGTGGTGGACACATTTTTTCTGTAGTTGACGATGCTGCTGCTATGGAAAATGGAATGATTGTTGCTCTGGGTGATCCAGTAGAAACAAGTGGAAATGAAGAATATAAAGCAGCTACACCTACAAAAGGTAGTCAGGTTGTTTTAATTGCTAACCCAGCATTAATTTATGATCAGTCTACAACAGTTGGACAGGCTGAATACAACTATGTGATCGAAGCAGGTAAAAGTGCTCGTGCTTATACTCTTGTTCCAAGAGATATGTATGGAATTTCTGATTATCTGATCACAAAAGCTGCTGGAGAAAAAGTTACAGTTGGTAACTTAGTTGTTGCAAAAGATCGTAAGTATCAGGAAATTGCTAAAGCAACAGCTGTTACAGATTATGGATTTGTAGCGAAAATTCGTTATACATACATCAAATCTGGTGTAACTATGGTCATGCTTGAAGTAATGAAAAACACAGAAGTGGCTACAGCGTAATAAGGAGGGGAGAAATATATGTTAAGACTTATGAAATTTAGCGAACTGGGAGAAACAGTTCAGGCTGTTTTTGAACAAGGCGAGCAGGAATATATGGACTTCTCTGCTTTAATGTTAGACACAGCTAACGACAAAACGAAGAAAATTGACGGTGTTGCAGATGCTAAAAGTGCTGCTAATACTGTTATTAGAAAGAAATTTGCTCAGGTTCTTGGAGTTGCTGAAGATGAAAAGAATCGTAAAGTTCTTAGAAAAGCTATTCGTAGACATCAGCCAGAAGTTTTCGAATTGTTAGAGGAGACATTAGAAAACTTACTTGTAAGTGGGTGGGGAGACAATCCTTTCTTCATGGAATGGGTTGATCAGAGAAACTTAGCTGACGGAGATCAGAATGTATTCTATGTTGAAGAGCAGGCTGTGTTAACAGTTAGTAGATTCGCTGGTAATCATCATGACTTAATCCGCCAGAAATTAGGAATCGGAGAAAGCTTCTCTGTTACTACAGACTGGTATGGAATTAAGATCTATGAAGAGTTTGAGTTATTCATGGCAGGTAGACGTGACTTTGCTGCTATGATCACAAAAGTATATGAAGCTTTTGACAGAAAGATCAATGACATGATCTATGAATCTTTCATGGGAGCTGATGAAAAATTACCTACAGACTTAAAGATCACAGGTAAATTAGAAGCTGATAAATTAATTGAAGCTGTTCAGAATCTTGAAACAGATACAGGTAAAGAAGTTGTTATCTGTGGTACAAGATCTGCTATTTCTCAGGTTATCGCTCTTTCTCCATCTGCTTGGATTTCAGACGATATGAGAAATGAAAGACATACAACTGGTACACTAGGACAGTTTGAAGGAATCAGATTAATGGCTATTCCTCAGGTTAATGAACAGGGAACAAGAAACAAAAAGCTTGACAATAAGAAATTACTGTTAATGCCTATTGATGCTGATAACAAACCTATCAAACTTGTTAATGAAGGTGAAGCTATTGTTAAACAGGTCAATGATGGTGCAACAAACCAGGATATGACATATGAGTACGAGTTAATGCAGAAACTTGGTATCAATGTTGTTATCAACCAGTTATTCGGAACTTACAAATTTACAGTAGGATAAAATCTGAGCCAGTTAAATGCTGGCTCTTTTGATATTAAAAAGGAGATATAAAATGCCAGAAACTAATAAAACTAACACAGAAAATGCAGTCGAGGAAAAAGCTGCTGCTAAGTCCACAGCGAAAAGAACTAGAACAAAAAAAGCTACTCCTAAACCAGAGCCAAAAGCTCGTGTGTTTGACAAGGAGGAATTAATTCCTTGTATGTCAGTAACAACAGGAGAATTAATTTATCACGAAACATTCGCAAAATCTCGTACTCGATATGAGTGGCTCCAGTATGGAGAAATTACTGATGTGGAGTATCAGGACTTAAAGGCAATGTTAGCCAGAAAATCCGATTACCTGTTTTATCCTTATTTTATTGTTATGGATGAAGATTTCTTAAAGGAAAACCCTCAGTTACAGGAAATTACAAATCAGTTCTATGGATTAGATGATCCTAGAAGCTTCTTTGATAAGACACCAGATGCCTTAGAGTCATTTTTAAACAATGCTCCTGAAGGAGTTAAAGATGCTGCTAGAACAGCTGCTGCAAAACTTATTAAAGATGGACAGTTAGATAGTATTCGTATTGTGAAAACAATCGACAAATCACTGGGAACTGAGTTTGCTAAGTTAGTGCTCTAGGAGGTGTATTATGACCTCTTATGAACGCATCTACTCTGTTTTCTTATTAAAGATCGAAGATTATGATTTTGCTGATCTATCTGATAAAGATGCCAATGAAATGCTGTTAGGTTATTTAACTGCAAGTATTTCTAAGTTTAGCAAATGTACTTCTGATCTTTCCAAGAGAGATGATACTGAAGGGGTCTTTGAAGATGATCTTTCAGATATTGAAATTGAAATCTTAGCCTTGTCTATGGTAGAAGAATGGATTCGCCCTCAGGTGAACTCTACTCTTCTTACTAAACAGATTTTTGGTGGAGCTGAAGAAAAATTTTATGCTCAATCAAATCAATTAGATAAGGTAATGGCCTTGAGAGATCAGATCAGAGTAGAAAAACAAAAAGCTTACAGAGATTATCAAACAGAAAAATTTAGACAGAACAATAGTTAGGAGAAATGTATGAATAGCAAATATGGAAATTTTCCAAAGGAGCAGATCCATGCTCATAAAAAGACTATTCAGAATTCCATCTTCAAGCTGTTATATATGCGTGAAGAAAAAGATCCTAATTTGGATAGATACTTTGCAGGATTATTATGGAAATTATCTGGATACAATAAAATCTTTTCTAATCAGACAGTCGTATTAGATCTTCTTGCTATCTTAGCTCAGGCTAGAGATGAAGCATTAAAAGAAGATTACGATCATGCAGCTTATAGAAAAGCTATTCTCGATGCTACATCACTTGTTGACCATATCAAGGAGGATGATGTAGATGAGTCTAGAGAGTTATAGAAATAGGTTAAATAATGGTGCTCATAGTACTGCTGCTTCTAAAAAGTACAGAGCCCATTCGCTGAAAGCTATGGATGTCACATTCACAAAGGACCCCGCCTTTCGGGAATGTAGGATATTAGGTGAAGATGTTGACGCAAAGTTTTTAGCATATACAAAAAACAGTATCAGTAAAGATGCGATTGATTATCATCTACAGTTTAGACCGGGTGTTAAGTATCCTTTGGGAACTTACGTAGATATTCCTGTCAATGATGATGAGGAATTTAGTACTTGGTTAATTGTTGATCATGATAATCATCCTCTTTTCTATCGGTACAATATTCTTCTTTGCAATTGGACTTTTAAGTGGGTTGCAAATGGGAAAGTGTATTCATGTCTTGGTGCAATCCGCAGCCGCAATAGCTATAATCAAGGGACCTGGACGGATGAGAAGTTGTCCATCATAGTGGGGACATTATGATGCATTCTACTCTTTTTGCTGGAACGTCCTTAGAGCTTCTTTACTACAGCATAATGATGAAATATACATAAGTGCGAATGTTTTAAAAAAAGAAGATTGGATAATCAGCAGGGAAGCTCCGAATAGGAGAACCTTCATCGACTATTATGTAAGATCAAGTGATCAGAAATGGGTAGCATCTAGACCAGATGGAGATATAGTCAGAACATCATATGAGAATATGAGAAAGGAAGCCATTGCTTCTCTTGAAAAGCTTAACGAACTTTTTGAGTAACACAATTGTACTTAGTAACATCTGTAGAAAATCAGATACAATTCTGGGTTCCAACGAATGATGTGGTCAATACCATAGACTATGATACACGATTCTTAATTACACGTAATCCTTTACATCCAGTGGCATGGAAGGTTACAAAACGAGAGGATGCAGTTCCTCTTGGAATTACAAAAATTACATTAAAACAAGATGCTTTCAACGGTCACACAGATAATGTGGACGAATTGATTGCCGATTATTATAAAACCGAAGTTCCACCAACTATTGAAACTGATGAAGACAAGCCTACGTTGCCTGATCTTCCAGATGATAAATTGGTGATCAACTTTGCTGGTGCTAAACCACAGATTAAATGTGGCGGTAGTGCTAAAAAATTCTCTACTATTATTAAACGTGGAGATGGTACTACTTCTTCTCCTGAAAAAGTGGAGTGGAATGTTATAGTACCACAGGGTCGCTTAGATGACTTTGACATTGTTTGTGATGACACAACAGTGAATATCAAATGTCATAAGGTGTACTCTCTAATTGGTGAGACGATCACCATCCAAGCATTTGTAGATGATTTAACAGCTGAATTTCAGACGGAGGTGATTGGATTATGATAAGAGATTTTCAGAACATAGATGATGATATTATCTACAAGAAAAGGATTATTAAAGAAATTCTTTACAATGATTCTGATATTATCGAGCTTTTGGATAACCCAAAACTTGATTCAAACTCTCCAGATGAATATTTGGGAGTAAACATATTCCCCGCAGTTCATATTGAACCAGTACAATCTGAAGTCCAGAATTTCATTTGTTTCGACATTGATGATGTAGATATCAATGACAGAAATGGGATGATGAAAGAACAGGTATGTACTTTTAGAGTATTTTGCCACGAAGATAATCTCGCTACTCCTTATGGAGCTGAAAGACATGATCTTTTAGGATATTGCATCAGAGATAATTTTCAGTGGAGTAACAATTTAGGATTTCAAATGAAACTTACATACGATGTGTCAGGAACTACTGATACCAGATATGTTTGCAGGACATTGAAATTCCGAGTGATCACTCCAAGTAATCCTTATCAGGGACGAATGGACAATAGAAATAATGCCCATAACAATGTCTCACATGAGGAAATTCCTGACAATACGGTAGATCATGGATAAAGACCTGTCTATCATTTTCGGAGATGATTATTATATCAATGATGCAATAAGTATTCATCAGCCTACTCTTAGAGACATAAAAGAGATGGGTGAAGACAAATACTTCCAAGCTGTATTTACATTAACCTGTATTCCTAGTGATATGAAATACAGGCTTTTTAAATTGGGATTAGACTATGAAGAAGTTGAAGACTTTGATTTATTTATGCTCATGGCTCCAACTCTTGAAACTGACATATCTCAACGATTGTTCATGGGAGTTGATCTCAGTAAATTTGAGATGGCTCAAAATCAAGTAAATGGAGACCTTGTTCTTGTTGATATGGAAGACGACATCATGATTGACAAGCTAGCCTATATCAAAATATGTGATTATTTTAGATCTTTGCACGGCCTCAAACCTAAAGTAGAAATCGCTGGTAACGAAGAAACTAAAAAAATCCTTATTGAAGAAGACAAGATGAAATATGAAATGAACCAAAACAAAGAGTTTGAACCAATACTTCTTCCTCTTGTTATCTCAATGGTAAATACTGAAGAGTTCAAGTATGATTATCAATCTGTTCAAGATTTAAATATCTCAGCTTTTATGTCTAGCGTTGAACAGATTCAGAAAAAGAAACAAGCTGTTGCACTTTTACAAGGATGCTATTCAGGTATGATAGATACCTCAAAAATTAAAACCGAAGACCTTAATTGGATTAAGTAGCTCTTATGGAGCTGCTTTTTTTATACAAATTTATAAATATTTCAAGGAGGATTAAACATGGCAAGTACATTCGACATTAATAACTTTGTCATCGATAGATGCTTACGTGCAATCATGGTAGATACAGACACAGGAGAAATCTTATGGTCTATTAATCAGATTACAGAGCCATCTATCAAATGCGAGTCTGACACAACTCAGGCTACTGATGCTCTTGAAGTTCCTATTATGGAATTCGATAGAGCTAAGAAAGCTACTTTCTCTGCAACTAACTCTTTATTCGATTTAGGATTAGCTGCTGCTCAGTTTGGTACAAAGAAACAGGTTGCTGATGCTGAGTCTAAAGTAATTGCTACAGCTTTCGAAACAATTGATATTACAGCTGGTACTGCTGTTACATTAAAACACACACCTACAGAGCAGATTAAATACATCTATGAATTAAAAGGTGATAGCACATTAGGAAAGAAATACACTAATGGTGCAGCTGCTAGTGATGATAAATTTGTTCATGCTAAAGGAACAGATAGTGTAACATTACCAACTGGTTTATCTAAAGGTTCTCAGTTATTCGTTGAATACGAATATGAGACAGATGAAGCTGTTAAAGTAACTAACAGTGCTACAAAATTCCCTAAAGCTGGAAAACTGATTGTACAGATTTTAGGTGCTGACGTATGTAACGTAAGTACACTGTACAATGCTTATCTTGTATTCCCACAGGCTAAGTTAAGCTCTAATGTAGACTTAACATTCTCTACTGATGGTAAACATCCATTTGAAATCCAGTGTATGCAACAGTACTGTGATAAAGAAAAGAAACTTTTCGATATCATCGTACCAAAAATGCCTACAGAATAATCAAATTTAAAAGCTGTCTTGTCAGATGATAAGGCAGCTATTTGATTGGAAACGATTTAGAAATGGAGGAATATCATGGGAGAAACGAAACAGAGAACCTGTTTTTGTTGTGGGAAGGCATATCACTACTGTCCTCATTGCGATGTCGATAGAGATAAACCATCTTGGTATTTTATCTTTGATTCAGACAATTGTAGAAAAGTATTTGATGCTTGTCAGAGATATTCTACAGGCGAATGCAATGCTGAACAAACAAGACAAAAACTGGACAAGTGTGATTTAACTAACAAATCTGACTTTCTCCCTGACGTTTTAGGCGTTATTGAGAAAGTTTTCGCTGAGACCAACAAAACGGCTCAATCCCCTTCCTCTTCTCCTTCTTCTTACTCTCGAAGTAAGAAGAAATGGAGATAGGTTTGCGGATCTCTTAGTGAAAAGAAATGATCACTGAGAGACACATAGCCATTAGGTTTTATGTGTCTCTCTTTTTTTAATTATAAACAGGAGGAACTATGAAAACTACAAGTGGAATTACCGGGAAGACTTATGAACCGGATGAGTGTGTATTTATTCCAAATATGCTTCAGAATTTTAAATACTTAAGTTATGGAGCTGAACTTTTGGATATCATTCCAGACAATAGATTCGATCAGAACAAAATTTTATTTGTTTGGAACAGAGAAGACACTAAGCACCTGTATGATGCTTGGTGTAAACATGAATTGATTTAGAACATTATGGCAGCAGGTACTTCTGCTGTTTTTTAGTATACGGATTTTATAAGGAGGATTATGAGCGAAAAGAAACAAAGAGACAGTAAGTACAATGTTAGTAAGCGAACTGATAATCGTATGTGTGATGGGATCGTATTTGACTCTGCTCTTGAGATGAGATTTTACAGAGATGCTGTTCTTCCGGGTATTCTTTCAGGGGAAATCACTTATTGTGAACGACAGAAAGAATATTTATTACAGGAAGGATTTGAACATCAAGGTAAAAAATATCTTCCTATTAAATATGTGGCAGATTTTGTACTTACATATAAAGACGGACATGAAGATGTCATTGATGTAAAAGGTATGCCAGATCATGTGGCACCTATGAAAAGAAAATTACTTCTATATAAATATCCTCATATCAACTTTTATTGGGTAGCATACTCAAAGATTGATGGTGGATGGAAAACTTATGAATATATTCAGTCTCAAAGAAGAAAGAGACGAAAAGAAAAAGAGAAACAGAAAAAAGAAAAGGAGAAATAACTATGGGAGAAAATACAGTAAATTTAGACACTATTATTGAGGAATTTAATAACTCTGTAGAGGGAGCTACATTAGAACATGCTATCCCAAGCTTAAAAATTGGTCATTATGTTCCAATTGCAATAAAAATTACTGCAATTGAAGAAATCATTAAGGCATTAGGAAAAGAAAGTGAAAGCTATACAGTTACTGTAAATTCAATCAGTGCTTATCATGTATTGATCACTACTACTCTACAGCTTTATACAAATATTGAATTTGAAGGAGAAAGTACTTACGAGGTATTAGATTCTCTTGCTGAAGCTGGATTGATTGACAGAATCTTAGAGGAAATTGGAAAGGATTTTGAAGAATTTAAAAAGCTATATAAATTAGCTTGGGAAGATCATATGAGAAATCATAATTCTTTAGAAGCCATTGTTTCAAGGGAATTAAGATTTATTAATCTAAGCATTCAGGAAGCTATTGTAGAAGGTGCTAAAGGAATTGATAGTACTGAAGTTATGAAAACAATGATTGAAAAATTAAAAGTAGAATAATTTTAAAAGAGTCTCATGTGAGGCTCTTTTTTAGTGGAAGGAGAATTACATGAGCAAAGCACAGGAAGTGTTAACGAAAATGAATGTTGCTGCAGCTAATTTGGCTGCTCAATTAGCATCAGAAAAATTGAAAGAAATTGGTGAATTGGCTGCAGCCAGCTTTTATGGAGATTACAGTCCTAAGCAATATGGACGAAGCTATGGACTATATGAAGCTAGTCAGCCTTTGGTTAAAACTATCAGTGGGCCTGGAACAGCGGAAGGTGGAATTACTATCTCTTCTGCTTCTATAGGTGGGCATTATAATCAGAGTCCTGAAACAGTATTTGAATGGGACTTTATTGCTGGAGAACATGGTGGATACAATGTTGGAACTCCTACTTCTTCTCCTAGTCCTATGCAGACTATAGAGAACGATGTTAACAGCCGAAGAGCTGAGTTGGAAGCTAGTTGTGCCCAAGAAGCTATGGCGATCGTACAAGGGCAATATATGAACGAATTAAAAGCTGCAATGATAGCTGACTTTAAATCACAGGGGGTGAAATAATAAATGGCAGAAAGTACACAAGTAATTTCTTTTACTGCCTCTATGGGGGTTGACGTTGATCAAGCCTCTTTAGAAAAAGCTAAAAGCGAAGTAGTAAATGGTTTTAAACAAGTCCAAGTACCTATTGGTGCTAATATCAATAAATCCTCTATGGATAAAGTTGCTAAAAGCATCAGAAGTTATATTGATAAAACTGGATTAACAAATTTTCAATTTGTATATGAATCTAAAGATCTGGCCGATGCAGAAAAGAAGTTAAAGAATCTTAAAACTACTTACAATGATCTTGAAAAAATTAAGAACGACAATTTAAGCAAGGTTTCTAAACGTAGCTACGAGGACAGTGATCTTGCCACAAGAGCTGCTTCTAAGGTAAACGAAGTACAAAAAAAGACTTATAAGCAAGATAAATATAAAGATTTTTACAACGAATCTAAAACACAATATAACAAATTACATGGTAATTCTAAAAATGGTATCTCTTTAAATGATTTTAAAGAATATGCAATGGCCGGAATGCTAGCTCAAGAAGACATTGGAAAAGCTTTTGAAGAACTGCATGGTTTAATGTCAAATTCTGATTGGAGTAAGAACGATGAAATGCTCAAACGAGCTGGTGAGTTAAGAAATACTATTACTTCTAGACAAAAGTTTATAAAAGAATTGCTAACAGGACAAACTGATTTTGCAGGTACAGAAGGTTATAAAAGCCTGTTCCAAGCCCAGGGAATCGACTTAAAAAATATTTTATCTCCGATCGAAGAGGATGTTGTTAAACAGGTTAATAAGGCTCTTACTCAGGCTATGACTAGCACTGATAGAAATATCAAAAAGACTACAGGAGTAACTAATAAACTTAAAAACCAATTCAATAAACAATGGAGTGATATTTTAGCCCAAGAAGGTATTTTGATTTCTGGGTTCGACTCTAGTAAACCATATAAATTTCAAGAAGGACAAGCAATTAGTCCTCAACAATACAACGGTGCAAAAGCCGGTAGTAAGAACCTGATGGAAAAACAATCCAAAGGTGAAACTCTTACCGATGAGGAACTACAAAAAGCCGAGTATTACAGTAAAATACTAAGCAATTATCAGCCAGAAGAAGGTTCTACTACTCATGCTGTTGATAAAAATATTACACAATTCTTATCTGAAGCAGTTAAAAAATTAGAACTCCGTCAAAGGGAAGTTGATAAAGATTTTGAAATGCCTGCTGACATGAAAGACATGAGTAACAAAGACCTGATCAGTACTTTCCAAAGCGCTAGAGAATATATCCAGAAATTCAATGAAAAGATTAAGAATGAAGAAAATATCTATGCCGAGGAAGCTAAAGGTCTTCAAGAAGCTGTTAAAACTGTTGATACATACACATCTATTAAAGCTGAAAAAGGAGCTACTATTGAAACTCCTTGGTCTCAAGAAAGCCGTGAATGGTTAAGCAAAAACAAAGATGCAATTCGTGAACTTCCAAGCAGAAATGTTACTGAAACTAAGACAAACAGTGTTACAGAAGGTGAACATCTCAAAGAATCTTCTGTAAAAGTTACTGCTGACACTTCTCAGTTAGAATCTGCGTTAGCTAAGGTTGATGAAAAGATTGCTTCTTACGAAGGCAAAGATATCATTGTTAATCTTAAAGCAAACGATTCCGAGTTCAATACAATTTTACAAGAAATTAATGAACTAAGATCAAAAGAAAATATAGATATTACTATTAATTTTAAAGCTAATACAGAGAATATTGATAACATTCTTCAACAAGTAAATGAACTTCGCTCTAAGGATGCTATTGACGTTGCGGTTAATTTTAAAGGCAATGTTGAAGATCTCGAGAAAGCTATTACTTCAACTCAAAAATTTAAAGAGGATTCTAACAGCGGAGACACAAAAATTGACATCAATGTTAATGATGAAGAGTTAACACAAGCCGAAAGCAAGCTTACTTCTTTAAGAGAGAAAGCTTCTGAACCCATTAAAGTTGGTATTAATACTGATGCCGTATTAGATGATTTGGTTACTGTTGAGAAGATTATCAATGACCTAAAAAAGAATCTTGATTTAAAAGTTAAGTTCAATACAGGACAGTCTTTTACAGACAAGAAAGCTTCTGATATTGAGACTATGACAAATAAGATTGCTAATCTGGCTGACAAGTCTACTGCTTATTCTGCTAAGATCGCAGGTGCTTTTGCTGGTATTGGTAGTTCAATTCGTGAAGTTACAAGACTGGTTGATAATTTAAATAAGAAATTTAATCTTACTGGTGAGATTGCTACTGGTCTTAATCATATGAATAAGATTTTTGGTGGAGGTACAACCACAAAATCTCCAAATGCTAAAGCAAGTAATAATGAAGAATCTATTCTTGGCTTAGTCAATCCTGAATCTAAGAAAGTAAAAAATGCAGCAAACAGAGCTTTATCAAAAACAATTGTTAATCAGGATCTTAATCAATATACCGAAGACTTTGCTATAAAAGTTAGGGGCATTATTGAAGAATTAGATGACCTTAAAAACAAACACGATGGAAAAATTCTTTTTGATGATGAAGAGATTGAAAAAGATACAAAACGTATCAATGAATTAACTGCTTCTCTTACGGAATTTGGAAGACAAAGAAACCAATTTAAGCTCCAGAACAATCAGGGAACTGTTATCGGAGAAGGATTATCCTTAAATGATTTCAATGAAGCTAAAGCTGAAGAATTATTTAGAGCTTCTGGTGTAAACAGTAACATTCTTGAAACCAGTATGGGTAGAAATGGAATGGCTGCTTATATCAAAGCAAGATCAAGAGATGATGGAAAGCTTGAAAAGTATGCTATTAATTTTAATCAGGATACTGGTATTGCTAGATCACAGCTTAAGAGTCGTTCTGAATATAAGAGTTTGTTTGGACAAATTGTTGGAGATATGGGTCAAGAAGTTACTAAGTTAAGTAAGTACTTGATCTCAATGGGTGGAATTGATGTCGTATGGCAAGGATTCCAACAAGGAATTAACAGCATTAAAGAAATGGATGCTGCAATGACAGAGTTAAAGAAAGTCACAAGTGATACGAGTGATGTTTATACTACTGTCGAAAAAGATATGTATGCTACTGGTAAAGATATCGGTAGAGATGCTGTGGAATTAACCAAATCTACTGCTGACTGGGCTAGATTAGGTTATAACACACAGGATTCTGAGAAGATGTCTAAGTGGACAGGTATTCTCATGAATGTATCAGAATTTGAGCAGGTAGATGATGCTACTAATGCATTGATTTCTATCATGCAGGGATTTGATAAGGGTGCTGATGATGTAGAGAATGTTGTTGATGTTTTGAATAACATTGGTAACAAGGAACCTATTTCATCAGATGAAATTGCTAGTTCTTTGCAGAGATCTGCTAGTGCTTTGAAAGCTGGTGGAAATACTTATGAACAGGCCGTTGCTCTTACTACAGTAGGTAAATATAGTTGCCTAGGATGTGCAGAAATGTACAACCAAAGAACACATTTAATTGCATTGGTTGCCTAAAACTCTATGCCACAATACAGGAGAAATCACTGTATGAAGGATTAACAAGTTAGAGATGTTACAATGGCTAATTTGCAGGGAAGTACCCTAACGTATTCCATAGATCATATGGTGTTAGTCGAGGGTAAACCTTCAACGATCATCCCCATGTCGGGACTCAGGCTAGTGAATAAAGGTGGAAATCCTGAATATCTGAGTCAATAGGAGTAGGACGCAAGCTATTGGCGTTGGTTAAATACCAGTAAACGAAAAGGTGTGATCCCTAACGTATAGCCGAGGGATTAAAACATGATCTAAGCTTCACAGAGATGTGGAGAATGTATAAACGTATCCAAAAACATGACTCCATAAAAACTGAATATTGTAAAAATCATAATATTCCATTGCTCCGTATTCCGTATTAGGAACGAGATGATTTGGAATATTTTTTATTTGATAAATTTGTTGAATTAAAACTTATTGAAGAAATTAAACACACATCATAAAAATAATCATTTATACATTGTAAAGTGTAGCGAACTTTACTCAATTTTTGAACTCAGTCGTACAAAATCCAGAAAGCGTAGGTGCAGGATTACGAACTATCGGTCTCAGGCTTAGGGCAACCGATGCAAAAACACTGCAAGAGGCAGGCGAGGACACAGATGGTGTTGTAAGTTCTGTCCCTCAGTTAAGACAATTAATTAGAGACCTTACTAAGGTATCGTCTAATGACTTTAAAGGTCTTGATATTTTAAAAGATGATGGATCTTTTAAATCTACATATGATATCCTTCTCTCTCTTTCTAAGATTTGGGATGAGATTGGTAATTCTGACCAAGGCGATTTAAAACAAGCTTCAATTTTGGAAAAAATTGCCGGGAAAAACAGAGCCAATATAGCTTCCAGTATTTTACAGAAGCCAGAAATGCTCGAAAAAGTCTACAACGAAACACAAAACTCACAAGGATCAGCACTTCGTGAAAACGAAACTCAACTTGATTCCATCCAAGGTAAAGTTGATCAGCTGACAGCAAGTTTCCAAGAAATGTGGAACACTTCTATTTCTTCTGATTTTATCAAGGGACTTGTAGATGCTGGAACTCAAATAACAAATTTAGTAACTAAAGCAGGACTTCTTAGAACAGCCTTTATAGGTGCTTTAGGAGTCGCAGGAGCAAAAGGAAAGCTGGGTAGGGCAAATTATCAGTTGTCCTCATGTACAATGCCCAGAGCAATCTAGTGGTAACACAGAACGAATTTGTATTGAAATGGTGATATAAATAAGAGATTGCTTAGAAAACAACCGAAATTGAAATACTTTTTGATAATTTATGTACGGGAATTGTTAAACGATATTGATTACTAACTTAGTACAGTGATGTATTAAGGGCAAAGGGTAATTCCTAAGGTATAGTAATAAGATTAATATTTACACAGAATCCGCAGCGAAGCCTCTATATTAGAGGAACGTCCATCGATCATAATGGGAATCTGGTTAACTCACCTTACGAGTGACATCAGAAAGGGATGATCAGAACTGTATGCGAATGTGCCGCTAGAAAATTATCAGCATGGAAACGTGCTTGCACATAGGGAAATGAATTTTATATGATATATTATAAATACTTATTAACATAATTTAATACTCTTTTTATACTGCTCTAGCAGACTTACCACATTAATTGAGTCTTAAAACATTAGGTAGAGCCTGGTGTTTTAAAGGGGTAGTAAATTAGCCATATATGCATAGAAGGATAAGCAAATCATCAGCACCATCTGTTCTATGCCATTTGGTGCACCTTCCTGAAGAAAAGGAGAATTTAAATCATGTTAAAAGAATCAAAGAAAACTATTGAATGTGAAATTGCAGAAATCAATGAGGAATTTGGTCTTGAGGAGATCAATGGTGACGTGTACACTACTTCTCTCAATGTGGCTGAGACTTATGAAAAGAATCATAAGGATGTAATGAAGAAAATTCGTCATTTCATTGAAGTTGTGCCTGAATTAGCCGAGCGAAGTTTTGCGCCGGGGTATTATCTTGATTCAAATAACCAAGAGCGTCCTATGTATTACATCGACCGTAAAGGATTTGCAATGCTAGTGAACAAATTCACTGGAGACAAAGCTCTGATCTTTACAGCTAAATACACAGATGCTTTTGAGAGAATGATTGAGCTAATTGGACGATTACAGCAAGACAATAACGCTCTATATGATGTAGCAGTTTCAGATGAATGTCAGCTTCAGAGACAGTATGATGCAGATAAAATTAAATATTCTGTACGTAATATTGATCGTGTTCTTTTAGAATCTGATTACACAAATTTGGAAGCTACTGTTGATAAGATCATCGATGTTCACATTCATTTAAAAAAGAAAGATCGCTATGAGTATCATAGAAAACTAAACGCAACTGAATATAAACAGAAAATCGTAACAATGATCGATGACAAACTTGAAGCGATTATTGAGACTTCTGGTTCTTTAAATCCAATGTACAGAATGACTGCAGAGTATGTATTAAACAATCTGAAACGTAGATACATAGAAACAAATCATCGTAGTACTGGAAAGAAAATTGCATTTAGAGATTCTAAGATTAAGGATCTGGAAGATCAGTTAGAAAGTTAATTTGAGGTGTGCCCTGTTTCAGGGCATCTTTCGCACACAGTTGTGTGAAAACTTTCCACGCTTGTGTAGAATATACTTGGGTGAACGAATCGTTCAGTCAGGGTGTAATGATTCGTTACCCCATAAATGGAGAAAAGGCATCCCTACCTCCTAGGAATGCCTTTAGTATGAAAATAGTTAATTGGGGAACTAATTATTCCATGATGTTTCTAATTATAGCTTATGTTTCCAAATATTGCAAGCTTAATTACAAAAAAAGAAGAGGTAAAAATTTATTCCCTCTTCTCCATTTTCTCCTGTAATTAAGCTACCACCCTTAATTACGATTGACATTTTAGAGTTGCTCCTAATTCTGTCATATCTTCTACAATTTCATTATATCATAAAGACATGATAAAACAAGGCTGAATCTAATTTATGCTGTCTGATTATACAGATACTTTTTTGTCGTGAGTAAAAGGTTGTTACTTTGTGGTAGTTGTAACAATATAATTCTTTAGTGTAAATCAGAAACCTTGTTTCATATTTTTAAAACTAGCAATGATGCTTAATGATTAAATAAATTGACATTGCAATATCACCTAATCGTTGCATATCATACGAGTCAATATTATGTAGAAGAGACTGTAAAAATTTCATAGGAGTTACTCCTTTCTGTATCTGCCGTAAGACACTGAAAGGCGTGCAACACTCAAATACCTCGATTGAGATCAATCAGCTCAGTTATTATAGCATAGGGTGGAGATATTTTACAATACACAAAAGGCTCACAATTCAGTGAGCCCCATGTGTGTTATTACTTTGAGATATGATACATATTTCTTGTTACATAATTAGTATAGAATATTGCATTAGCGATTGTCAAATACATATTATACCAGTGTGAAAATAGGGTATTTCCCTGCCCTTGAGTAAACAGTTTGCTTGTACAGTACAATAAAGAAACTGGTAAAAATGAATTTCCAATTGGTAGTGCTATTCTAAATACACTTAATCCTAAGAAACGTAAGGCTAAATATGAGAATATGCAATCTGATCAAAGTAGATTGCAGGACTTCTTTAGTAACAGTATGGTTCCTGAGATTTTTGATGGTAAAACTACCAAAGAAAAAGAGGATATGTTTAAGCGACTTCAGGAGGATATGAAAACTGAAAAAGGTCGTGATACAGCTAGTACTCTTTACGGTCAAGCCAAACAAAACAACTATGATCTTACTGATAAGAAAAATACTTATGGAAAAGGCCTTGAGAAGTTTAATGAAGCTGTAGAAAAATCTGGTAGCATTGCTCAATCTGCTGCAGGTGGAGTTGCTGGCGCTTTTGAAAAGATCAAAGCTTCTGGTATTGCTGCTAAAGCTGGTGCTTTTGCTGCTAATGTTGGTATTGGTTTAGCTGCTAGTGCTCTTATGCAATTAGGTGCTATGGCACTTTCTTGGGTTGGTACTAAGATTCAAAAAGCTGCTACCTATGATAAAGATAAAATAGAAGCTGCTGACAAAACACGTACAAACTATCAGGACAAATTATCTGATACAAAAACTAATATCTCTACTCTTAAAGGAAACAAAACTGAGTTTGAATCCTTATCTAAAGGTGTGGATGAATATGGTAATAACATCAGCTTAGATACTTCTTCTTATGAAAGATTCTTAAATATCCGTAAGGAAATTTTAGATACTACTCCTTCTCTCATCTCTGGTTATGACGCTGAAGGAAATGCAATCGCTAAGACATCAGGTTTGATAGACAAAGCGATTGAATCTCAGGAGAAGAAATTAAAGAGCACACAAAAGGATTATTCTTCTGATGCTACTTGGGATAAACTTAACAAAGGTAATCAGGAAAGCTTGAAGAAAGCTGCTGGTGGTCTATTAGATAAAAGTCTTTCCAATGATATTGAATCAACTCGAAAAAATATCTTTGATGAGATTTATAAAAGAACATCTTCATCTGGAGATAGTTTCGGAAAAGCATTTGGAGATGCAACAAAAAAAGTTATTGGTGGTAAGAAAGCTCTTGATTTAACTAAAGACGTTGATATTAGCAAATTTGCTAACAATTATAGTAAAATCTTTGATCAGATGAAAGAAGACAATCCTTCTATTTCAACTGAGGCTATTGAAGCCAATGTGGCTAAATATGTAGCTAAGTATAATAAAATGATGAAAGAAATCAAGTCTCTTGCGAAACAATATAAGGAAGATTTCCAAAATACGGTTTCAGCTTCAGATGGTTATGACAAACTATCTAGCAAAGGACAAAGTTTCTTAAGTGGTATTGCTGGTAACATTATCGACTTTGATAATGCCAATGAAAAAGATTTAACTGACGATAACATTACCAAAAAACGTAAAGATCTCCAAAAAATTACCAAAGAGTTTGCTAAGAATAAAAAAGCACAGGAAGATTTGGATGAACTGGTTAAAACAACCAACAAAACTGGTGGAAAATCGGCCAAAAAGTGGAGTGAAGATGTCCAAGATGCTTATAACGATCTGACAAAAACTTTAGGTAAAAAAGTTGATGGTAAAACATTAAGCGCTGCTCTTGAAGACGCTTTTGATTTTAAATTCAGCAAAGATGGAGATATTCTTCATGATGGTAAAGATGTTGAATCTATGATCAGTAGTATACAAGACAAACTTAGTAAAAGTAAAGACACAACTAAGTTTTTAGATGGTCTTGATTTTACTGAAATGTCTCAAGCCTTTGATATCTTAAATTCTAAGACTCAGGTTTGGACTGGTAGTCTTGATCAGTTGAAAGAACGTCTAAAACTGATCAATCAAACAAAATCTCAGTCTACTTGGAGTGATTATCTCCAAGCTAAGGAAACTGCTAATTCTGGCGATACTTACTTAGCAATGCGTGAGGCGTTCAATGCTCAGAAGAAAGAACGTGACAAAGGACTTATTGGAACAGATGATTTCAAAACATTGACAAGTGTTATGAGTTCATCTGGTAAAACTGATGCTGCTACTTTTGATAAGACATGGGCTAAGACTACTAAGTATTTTACTTCCGATAATAGCGGTCTGGTTAAATTCTTAGATGATTTATCTGCCAAATCCCAAAAAGCTAATACTGATTTTGGTACTTTAAAGAAAACCGCTGAAGGTACTTATTCAGGAAAGATCACTAATACTGCTACTGCTGCTAAGGCAATGGGTATGGGTATTGAACCTTTTGAAGCTGTACTGAATCGTTTGAAAGATTATGGTGGTAAGATTGATTTTAAATCTGTCACAGAACAATATGAAAAAGCTGAAAGCTATGTTGACCAGCTAACTAAAAAATGGGAAGGAATGAAAGATAGTGCTGGTAAAACAGCATTAGGAGAACAGATTGAGGATTACAGACAGCAGATTCTTAAACTGAAAAATGCTGGAGAAGATATCCCAGATGAGATGGTCAAGAAACTGAAGTTTGAGATTGAGATTGCTCAGGATAAAGCAGATTTTAAAGATGCAGAAAGCAAATTTGAAGGAGCTGTTGATTCTAACGACAAAAAGCTCGTAAAAGAATATGGTAATAAATATTCTAAAAAAGCATTTGACTATGGTAATTCTATTATTACAAATGCCAAATCAACAGCTGATGGCAATGGCTATGTTGTAGATTCTACCTCTAAATATGAAGCTTGGAAAAAAGAATCTCGTAAAAAAATTCAATCTGGTCGAGAATCTGTTGAAAAAGCTCAAAATAGCTATAACAGTGCTTATGATACTTGGAAAAATGCTACGGGTGATGACAAAACTGACGCAAAGAAAAAGCTAAATGAAGCTCAAAATAAATTAAAAAGCAGGATCAAAAATTTAAACACAACTATATCTAACCTTGAGAAAGAAACTGCTAATATGGTCAGCGGCAAAAGTGATAATGGTGTTTTTAGAAAGAAAATTTCAACCAAAAAACAATTAAATAATCAGCTCCAAAAACTTGATCCAAATCTTAAAGTTGGTAAAAACAATAAAGTGCAACTGACCGGGGATAAAAAGGTTGATAATCAAGCTACTAAATTTGTAAACGAATATGGAACAAATAAGAAAAAAGGTGCTGTTTCTATTAAGGTTACTGCCGATACCAAACAAGCAGATAATTCAATAAAAAAAACTACAAAACCTGGCAAAAAAAAGGTAAAAGTAGAAACTGATACCAAAGACGCTGAAAAGAAAACAGGTAAAATAACTAAATCTCAAAAGAAAAAGATTACTTATAAGGCTGATACCAAAGATACTGATAAGGCAGATAAAAAACAGAAAAAGTCTGTGTCTAAGAAAGTTAAAGTCCGTTCTGATTATTCTGATGCAGAAAAGAAAATTTTACAATGGGCTGGTGTTCCTGTTGATAAAAAGGGACGTTTAATTGGTGACATTAGTGATGCCAACCAAAAGGTTTTAAACTGGATTGGTATTAAAGTTTCCAAAACCGGTAAACTTAAAGGTAATATTTCCGATGCTACAAAGAAAACGAATCAATGGAAAAATCAAAAAGTGTCTAAAACAGGAAAACTTAAGGCAGATACTTCTTCTGCTGATAGGACTGTTAGTGCATGGGCAAGTAACCCTATTACCCGTATAGTCAATTTTATCACAGGTAAAACACCTTCCACTGGCGGGAATCAAGCTCATGGAACTGCAAATGCACACGGATCTTTCACTCCAAACTCAAATGCCTATGTCCAAGGCACTGTCGATGACTTAACAGATTGGTATGATAATGAGCTTGATGATATTGAAGAATTTGATGCTTTTGCTCATGGAACAATTAAGAAACTTGGAAGTCGTGCTCTTGCAATGGGAACAACAAAAATCTCTGATTTATCAGAAATTAATCCTGTTGTGCAGGCCGAAAAGAACAAATATTTACAAGAGAAAACGGATAAGCTCAAATCATCTGTTGGTAATGCTCACGCTAATGGTGGCGATTGGGGATTAAAACAAGATGAACGAGCTCTTACAGGAGAATTAGGAGACGAACTTGTCGTATAAACCACATATGCGACCTTATGTAGTAATACATATGTGAAAATTTATCTAATTGCTGGAAAGTCTTAAAGATAATTAAGCTACAACAGAAGGATGAAATATGCTTAGATGTGAACGCAACGAAAGTAAAAAGAATTAATTATATGGAAGCGAGGTTAAATCCCCTGCTTCTGCTACAATAGACAATCAGCAGCCAAGATCCGAATAGGATAAGGTTCAACGACTATCCTCTTATGAGGAGTAGAGCCGCAAGCCAATGGCGGTACAGTAATGTTTAAATCGAAATGATAAATTACCTGATAAATATGATAAACAAATATTCTCTCTATGAAAAATATGTAGAATGCTGTATAATTGCTTTATAAATAAATTACGGAGGGAAAACGTATGAAAGAATTTAAAGAAGGATATTACGAATATGAAGTTATTGCTCTTCAAGACGAAGACGGTAGAGTCAATGTACCAAAATTAAAAGATTATTTAAATAACATGGGGAAAAACGGATGGCGAGTAAAATGCGTAACAACAAATGAATTAGGAAGAGAAAGTAAAGCATTGGGGATTGGAGGCTTCGGTGGCGCAGTTAATTCAACTGTAGATGAAACTATTATAATTTTGGAGAGATTTGTTTATCAAGAAAATACATCTCTCCCACCAATGTAGGAGGTGTCTGATGAACAATACTAGATTTAATATTATTTATGAATCTTCAGACATAGACCATACTGAGAATTGCCCAGTTTTAATGGTTGGGCAACGACTATTGTATGATTATCAAAAGCGAGATTGTTTGGCTCAATTAAAATTTAGAAATATTTATGATTGTAAAATATTTTCTATAGGTGTTGGTGTTGTTGGATACGCAATTGATGGAACAACTGTATTAAAAACACTTAGTTACAATTTTAAAGACTTAAATCTTTGCAGAGACGATGAATGTGGTGATCAAACACCTTTATACTTAAATAATCATGAAATCAAAAAAATTGAAGTAACCATTATTCAAGTGTCCTATGAACAAGACAATAAACAACTCTTATGGGAGAATAATGATTCTTTAGGAAATTATTCTCTTCAGTTTTTTAAAATTGAAGATCGTTGGTCTCCTGAGCTATTAGAATGCTATCAACGAGAGTCTAAGTGCAACAAAAAAGATATTTATTATTTAGGGGATTACGGTGATATATGGACTTGTTCTTGTGGTAGCGTAAATTCTCAATCTGAAAATGTTTGTCATAAATGTGGCAAATCTAAACAATGGATTAAAGATAGCTTATCTTTGGAGTATTTAACTCCTAAAATAGAAAAAAAACAACAAAGAGACAGAGAGCAAAAAGAATATGAAAATCACCTTCGGAAGAAAAAACATAAGATATTATCAATAATAATTTTTCTAGCAATATGCATCCCTGTAGCGATTTCAAATATTCGTTCACTTGTAAAGCAACATCAAGAAGAAGAATATAAAAAAGAATTTGTTAATAGTTTTCAGAAAGATATTCGTAACTTTTATGAGAAAAAGGTTAATGAAGAGTCCTTAAATAAAATGGCGGATGTTGAATCACTAAGAGAACAAGATGAAGAAGATGACGAATATGACTCCAGTTACGATTATTCTATAAGTGAATTTAAAATTGGTAAAGCTAAGGGATATTTAGATTTTTATGCCCCAGCTTTTAGTGACCATAATGTTGAATCAGTGGAATGGACTCCTGAGTCTGATTGTAGTACCAAGGACTTGAATCTTATAAAAAAGGCTTTTTTTAAAATTCAAGGGCACGATGTAAAAAAACATAAAACTTTTGGAGAATATGCTGAAAAATATGATTATTATTATTACTATGATCCTTATTATGGAGACTCTCCCCTATGTACAGAGAAATCTGAATATGACAATTTAACCTTATATATATCGTATTATGCCACTGGCGATGTAAAAGATATGGCTATTAATTGGTCTAAATATTAATATTATATAAAAAGAGCAAAAGTAATTTTACTTCTGCTCTTTTTCATACACAAATTTATCACACAAACATACAAAACAAAGCATACAAAAAAATCAGGTAAAAGATATAGTCTGAACTCATGTGAAAGCATGAGGAGTGAAAACTCTTGTCGGTGTTGCGAACCGATGAAAACATAATTGACGTGGTAACAGATGGTTTACAGTAGGGTCTCAAGGCCCAGAATTTGTGAACCTCAAACGTGGTGATATAGTATTTAATCACCTACAAACAAAGGAACTCCTAAACAAAGGAAAGACAGGAAGTAGAGCTAAGATTGTTGGTGGTGAAGGAGCATTTGCTCATGGATCTGCTCATGCTAACTCTGCTGGAATTAAAATTAAATTTAATGGTAGCAAAACTACTACACACAAAAAGAAGAAAATTACTTCTTCTTCTGGTAAATCTAAAACCGGTTCTGGAAGTTCAGGTTCTGGTAAGTCTGGCTCTGGAAGCGGAAAGAAGAAAACCAAATCTAAATCTAAGAAATCAGCTCTTGAAAATTATCTTAATAAGATAGGTAAGGCTTTTGATTTCATTGAAATAAAGATTGAAAATCTTACTGCTGCTACTGATCTTTGGACAGCTAAAGCAGAAAATGTTCATAGTCTTACTTCTGCTGTTGATGATTACGATAAAGCTTTAAAAAGTGTTGGTTCTTCTATCACTGCTAATACCCAAGGTTATAAGAAATATAAGAAATTCTATGAAAGCTTTGAAAAACAAGCAGTTAAGAAAGCTCCTAAAACAAAAAATGCTTCAAAAGCTAAGAATCAAAAAGCTTTAAAGTCTTATTTCAAAAAAGTACGTAACGGGTCTATTGATATCAAAACTATTAGTAATGATAAAATCCGTAGTGCTGTTGAAGAGTATAAGAACTGGTATGATAAAGCTAAACAATGCAAACAGCAAGTTGAGGAGCTTAAGAAACAACAACAAGAACTGGTACAAACCAAGCTTGAAAAGGTTGTTAGTTATTATGATGCTATGGCATCTAAAACGTCTGCTATCCTAGAGAACTATCAAAAGATCAATGATCTTAATATTGCTCAGGGTTCAGATACTTTTGATAATAAAACAGCTAATCTAAACAATCAGATTCGACAATATCAAAATCAAAGAAATATTCAGCAACAAGAATTGAATAAATATCAGGCAGAATATGATAAGGCTAAGAAAAAGGGAATCTTAACAGATGAACAAAAGAACACATATGAAGCCCAGATTCAAACTTTTAGGAATAATATTGCTGATACTGATACTGCTATTGCAAATGCAAGAAAAGAAATTGATCAGATTAAATTTGATAGGTTGACAAGACTTGCAGATGAAGCTGAACATGCTGCTACTGCCTTAGAACATACTGCTTCTATGGCTGAAGCTCATGGTGATTATGCTACTAAGCAGTCAAAAACTGATCAGATCGCTAAAAACAATGATAGGGCTGCTGTCAATGCTGAGATCATGAAAACCGATCAGGAATTGATGAATAAGGTTGCTAAGGATTCTGAAAGATACAAAGAGCTTTATGATGACTGGTATTCAAGACGTGAAGAAAATTACTCTTTAGAAGAAAAGAATGAACAGTTACGTCAGGAAGCTATTATGATTCCTCTTGATGAAAGCAGTCGTAAGATTGATAAGAGAAATACTCGTATCGATGAAAACAACGATCTTATGAATATGTTGAATCAGGACTACTTAAACGATCCTGACACAGGTAAACTGACTACAGATGGTAAAGCTAAAATTGCTCTTCTAAGTGATAGTATGCGCCAAGAACAGCTTAATATGGCCGATCTGGCAGAACAAAGAAATGCTTTATATAAATTACATGACGATCATCAAATTGGAGATTCTGCTTTTGAAAGTAAGTTAGCTGAAATCAATAAACAACTTCGTGAGGCTGCAACAAATACCAATGACTATAAGAATCAAATTATAGAACTTGGTAAGGCAACGATGCAAGCTGAAGTTGATGCTCTGGTTAAAGTTATTGATAAGCGTAAAGAGGCTTTAAATAGTAAGAAAGAATATTATGATTATGATAAAAACATCAAGAGTCAGACAAAAGACCTGCAAGCTCTTGAAGCTCAGCGTGCTGCTTTAGAGGGCGTCGAAGGTGAAGCTGCGAAAGCACAAAGAGCCAAATTAGATGCTCAGATTGCCGATGCTCAGGAACAAATGGATGATACTAAGAAAGAACATCAATATTCTATGGAATCCCAAGGATACGATGATCTGACTGAAAAATTACAAGAGTCTTTGGATAAACAGCTTAAATCTTTAAGCGGTTCTCTGGATGAACAATCTAAGCTTATTAGCAAGTTCTTAAAACAGGTTGGAGATTCTTATTCTGATGTCTTTAAGAAGATTAATGACACTGCTATTAATTCTGGACTTATTAATGGTCTAAGTGAGTTATATCATTCTGAATACAATAGCTCTGCTAATGGCAAGACACCTGAACAGAACGCAAAAGATACTCAGAACAAGAACAGCTCTGTGACTAATAATGTTGCAAATCCTGATACTAATGTAACTGGTACAACTGGTATTACAGGTTCTAAGGTTGATTCTTCAAAAGTTGAAACTGGAAATGCTAGTGGTGTTAGTGGTTCTATGAAAACACCTGAACAGCAGGAACATGGCATAGTATCATTCGAATTAAGTACCTATGGATTTACTCTTAATCTTGGGCAAAGTAGAACTGTTAATATTACAAAGATTACTCCACCAGATGCGTCAGGTCAATCATTTAAATGGTCATCTAAAGATTCAAGCCATGTTACAGCTAATGGATCAGGTACTTCATGTACCATTACAGCTGTAAGAGCCGATTATGAAGGAACAGTTATGGTAACATGTACAGCCTCTAATGGAGTAAGCGCCAATATTGCTGTTACGGTTCAATTAACTAATCAACAAAAAAGAGGTAAAATGTATGGATTAAAAATTCATACTGGAAACCCTTACACAGAAGCTCAATTGAAGAGTTGGTCAGCCTTAAACAATTATTTGGCTAGTCGTGGTTTTGATGTTGTTAATAATCCTAAAGGAATGGAAGCCCTTGGAAAGAAACTTGGTGTAATTACCAAGAAAAACTCCAAAAAGGGAGGAACATTTTATAAAGGTAGCGATGGCAAATATTCTAAGAACCAATCAGGTAAGATTCTAACAGCACTTAAAGCAGCAGGTGTAAGAAATGGTGGTGTCATTGATGATGTAATACCAATCTCTAAACTTAATGGTGTAATCCAAGGTAATCATGATCATGGTATTGCTACTGTTCGTAGAGACGAAATCTTACTGAAACCAGAAACATCTGATGTACTGAAACAAGCTGTTAAGATTTCTGAATCAGTTGTTAAAGCCTCTAAGACAAAAGATATTATGACTGGTACTGGAGACTTCTCTTCTTATTATGATGCCTTGATCAAAGTAGAATCTGGAGGAATGGTTGATAAGAGTGTTCTGAATGATCTTAAGGTTGTTGCAAAACAGGTTTATGATCAAGAGCAAGCTAACAAACTAAAAGAATATCACAAAATTGGTCGTAAACCTACGATCGGTAAATAATGTAGAGCCTGTGTGAAAACATGGGCTCTTTTTAAATTGGAGGAAATCAAATGGAAATTAATTTATTATTATTACTTATTATTGGAATTTTATTAATCGGAGTTGTGCGAATGAAATGCAAGAATAGTTTGTATTCAATTTCGTTGGGAGCTCTGATGAATTATATGGATGATGAAGGATTAACTCCTTTTGATGAGCTGACTCCTGAAATGAAGTCTATGTACATCAGGGAAGAAATTGCTTCTATGAGAGATGGAAATTTATTATAAAAGTATAGAAAAAGACACCCACTGTAAATAGTGAGTGTCTCTTCCTGGCTGAACTTTCTATATAGTAGTCGGCCAGTGAGTGATGATTAAACCCTGTTACAGGTTAGATGTTGGTGTAATTCCATTCCTCCTTTTAATCATCCTTTAAATCCTGTAAGTAGTCCAAGCTTACAAAATTTGTTAGAAAGCAACTTATGTTACTAATTCATACTCGATAAAATAATCATATCACATTACCTGCGAATATTCAATTATTTTATATAGCATTTGTTTTTGTATGGCTTATGCCTAATTTAATATGTGGATTTTGTTATAGTTTATCCGGCACGACAAGGGGACTAAGAATGCTGTGTAAATCTTATATAAACAATACGAAAACTTATGCTTGATAAAATTAATCTTATGTATTTTTAATATTTGATTAACATAAGTACCAACATTGCAACAGTGGAAATTCCACTTGCGATTGCAACGATGTCGAGTATGATTCGTCTCATGTTGTTTCTCGCTTTCTACCACATACCCTTCAGGCATCATATAGAAATACGAATAAAGTTATTATATGACAATAACTTCCAAAAGTAAAGGTTAAAAAACAAGCTTGTACATCTTACAGGATAATTTTTAAGAAAGGAGACTTTATGTATTCAAATGCAGTAAGTTTTACTTATAACAATAAAAGTCTGTCGGACTTTTCACATAAAATGATTATTGGATATCTTGATAAATCCGAAGATTCATTCGGTCTTGATAGAGAGATCGTAAGCGGTTCAACTACCATGAATCGTAACATCTATCATGCTTATAATACAAAATATTCAGGGAAGCTTGGATTCCAGATTACTCTTCTTCATGAAGATCAGAAACGATTTACTGAAAATGAAGTATCTGAAGTTACTAGGTGGTTAACAAGTCCTAAGAGCTATAGAAAATTAGAGTTCTATGGCTGTGATGGTAGCAAGAATGATGTCATTTATTATGCCATTGTTACTAAGGTCACTCCTGCTCTTGTTGGAGGAATTGCTGGTTTAAAAGTTGACTTTGAGTGTAACACTTCTTATGGATTTGTAGAGAAAGAGGCCAAATTAGATACTGTTAGTACTTCTTCTAATCACAATGCTTCAATCACTATTACTTGTGATTCAGATGAATTAGAAGAGTATGTATATCCTACTCTTTTGGTCAATTCTTCTCAGCAATGGGAAAACACAAAGATTACTAATCATTCGGATAATGATTATGTGATGGATATGTATGACATGAAAGGTAATTACGAAATCAACTGTCAACATCAAGTTGTCAAACAAAATGGGAAAAGCATTGTTTTATCAAAGCTTTTCAAAATGGACACATTAAAAAAATTATATTGGCTGCGACTTAAACCAGGTGAAAACAAAATTGAAGCAACCGGTCGTTGCACAATTATTATCAAGTGGCTCGAACCTAGAAAGGTTGGGGCTTATTAAATTGAGAAAGGAGGTGTACTGTTGTTTTGATATTCGTAAAAGATATATTTAATCATACAGAGCCTTATGATTTTTATCTGGTTAATCCAGAAAACAAAGTAATATGCGCTTTGAACAGTATTGATTCTACTACTTCTTCTCTCAGTGCTACTCTTAATGATAGATGGGAACTGAGTTTTAGTGTAGAAAAATATATAGACGTAAATAACAATGGAGAATTTATCCTCGCTAATGGTTACGATCATTTGGAAAAAGGAATGGAAATCTATATAGATGGAATCGGATATTTTGTAATCACTGAGGTCCCAAGTGTTCAGTTTGATGGGTATTCAGAGATGAAGACTGTCAAAGCTGAGTCTTGTGATGTTGAATTAGAAAATAAAGATTTGGTTTCCTTCTATATTAATACTGGAAAGACTGGAAGTAAAGAATATCTTGCGGATGGAAATGTAGTTGAAGACGAATTAACAGGAAATAAAATATTAAAAAGATATGTTGCTTTATACGATCCTGATAATCCTCAATTAAGCTTATTAGATTTGGTTTTGGAAAACTTGCCAGGCTGGTCTGTAGGGCATGTTGATGAAACGTATGTAGATGAGGAAGGTAATACAAAGTGGCTCATACCTTATATAAAGAAAAACAATAACGGAGAAGATGAATATTATTTTGTTAAAGGGCAATTTGAAGAAGAATCTATCAATGCTTATGCTTTCTTAACTCAGAACGTATCTCAGGCTTATAGATGTGTATTTACTTTTGATATTCTTAATAGGCAGATTAATTGTTATCATATTAGCCAATTGGGAAAAGACACTGGTATTTCTTTGAGCTCTGCAAACTATATTGATTCTTTGAGTGTTGCTGGTGCCACCAATGATGTGTATACACAATTTAATGTAGCTGGTGGCGAGAATCTTGATATTAGGTATGTTAACTTTGGGGAAAACTCTATTGATAATTTATCTTATATTTTAAAAGAACCACTATTATCTCAAGATTTGATTGATAAATACATAGCATATTTAAAATATAGAGGAACTCATTGGGATTCAATTCAAAACACAACTGTTGAATATACTCTTGATGATGGGGCCAAAAAGACAATGACCCGTAGAGAGTATTCTTCTTATCTTACTAGAATGTGGGGCAGATATAAGAAAGTTGCCGATGAAATCAAAAACCGAGTTCCAAATGATGGTTTAAAAACTGATTGGGATACTTTTACCGAAGAGGAATTGGACAAGCAACTTGATATCTATATTGATGCCACAAATTTCATTTTGTTGGAATATGGCTATGTTAAGAGAGATGAATCGGGTGAACCAATAAAAAAAGAAGATGGTACATATGAAACCACTCTCACTGGAGACGAATTAAAAAAAATGATGATCAAAGACAGCTGTTGGTACACTTATACGGCTTATGTTGATGGCGTTATCCCAAACATCAAGATTGCTAAAGAAAATATTTATAAATCTGATGAAGATAAAGTAAAACCTATTGATGCTTGGCAAACCCAATGGGAATTATATGGTGTTGATGAGCTGAAAGTTAAGATTAAGTCTTATCAAAATACTCTGGATGTCTTAAAACAGAATGGATATGATCAACCTTATGAAGCTTCAGAAGATGCAACTGATTATTATGCAGTTTATCAAGAATATAGTCAAAATTTAGAAGATGCTCAGGCGGCATTAAAAGAACGTGAAGCTGAATATGATGCTGCCAATAAAAAAGTTGAAGATAAATTAAATGCCCGTACTTCTTTAAATGATGAGTGTAGTTTAAAGAAAAATAAGAGCTTTGGGTTTGTTAATGACTCTGGAAACTACAATGATCTTGGTAAAACCATATTAAAACTCTATGTTACAACTGATTATTTGAATGAAAATTACTTATTGACCAGTTTAAACGACATAGAAAATTATGTGGATCAAGCAGAAGATTTATACCAAGCTGCAGTAAAGGAATTATCTTCTCAAAGTCAACCACAGTATATTTATACTCCTCAAATTGAGAATTTACTATGTGATGAAGATTTTGCTCCATATCTTAATCAATTGGCACTCGGAGATTATATATGGCTTGAAATTGATGATGGTAACGAATGGTATGGTCGTGGTGAGATTGAGAAGTTTAGACTCTACACCATGAGTTTCAATCCACGAGATCCATCTGAAAAATTTGAAATCTCTTTTACTAACATCTTAAAGAGTCAGGCCAAAAGAGATGATGAAGTGTTCTTACTGAACACTACTACAAAAAACAATCGGAATTCTATTAAATCTAACACTTATACTGGCGTAGATGAGAGTATAAATGCAATTCTTACTCCAGAGCTATTAAAAGCTTTGACTGGTCAATTAACTTCTTCTCCCGGTTTTACTGATGCTGTTGGCAATGTATGTGAATACATTCAATGTCAACCTAACAGTGTTCTTAATATTACCGCAAATTTAACAAAAGTAAATAAGATCGTTGGTACTGAAGCAGAGTTTGAAAAGTTCTTTTCTAAATACATTGATGCTGATTATATCAACGCAAGAGTTGTTATCTCTGATGTTGGTGAGTTTAAAGAGTTGGCAAGTGATGTCGCTTCAATTAAAACCTTATTGTCTGGTACTTCTTCAACTGAAACAGGTTTTTTCATTAACTTAAATGCCAAAAATACAAAAATTGATGAGGCATGGATTTCCAATCTTGTTGCCAATAATATTTCTGTTGCTGATTTATTAGCTGGAGACATTACCATTAGCGATAAAATGAGAATTCTTTCTGACAATGGGAATCTTGTAATGAATGGGTCAACAATGCAATTCTTAAACCCTGATGGGCAAGTTGGTATTCAAATTGGATATGGGACAGGAACTTCTCCTTCAATCATTATCAAGGACAATGCTGGTGCAACAATACTGACATCCCAAGGAATCACAGCCAATGCGATTACCGATGGTTTAATCGTTAATGATATGTTAAAGGATTCTACAATTTCCAAAGATAAACTTGGCTTTAACATAGTTGAAGCGAATAGTCAGGGCGGTGTAGATATTTATCAAATTTACGATGGTAGTGGTAACAAATGGGGACTACAATATGAGCAAACTATAACAGGAATCAATGGAACATTGAATGAACTTACAGATTCTATTAATGACACAAAAACTGAATTAGATCAAAAAATAGAAGATAATATACCATATGAAATTCGCTTTAGAACATCTAATGGTACAACTTTAAATTCTAAAATCCCAGAGACAACAATTAGCATCACATTATTTAAAGGAACAAATGAAGTTACAGACCAATACGATAATTCGCATTTTATATGGGAAAGAGTCTCTTATGATTCTGCCAGTGATACTTATTGGAATGAACAACATTCAAACGGAACAAAAAATATAACTGTCACAAGAAGTGACGCACGATATGGAGCATGTTTTTCATGCTCTTTTCTTATAGACGAAGAAATTATAACAACTAGAAAAATACGATATAAATAAAGGAGGCAAATCTATGAGTAAACTAGCCGCATGGGGAGATATTACTATCATCGATCAGACCGATATAGGGAAATTAAGTACATATATTACTTCTTCTCTCCCCTTACAACAAATTTATGATCCTAACACAACTGCTAAATACTCTCCTGATTGGGGACAGACAAATTTAGAGTTAACACCAACAGTTTTTTTTAATGACAAACAATTAGCATTAACTGCTTCGGGGTTAGCATTGTCTTGGCAAAGACAGGTTGGCAGCGGTTCTTTAACTGATTTAGTTACAGGAGAAACTGTTAGAAATGGTGTTTTAACAGTTTCTAAAAATATACTTGCCGCTGGGCAAACAATTACATATATTTGTAGTTTTAGCTATATCGACCCTAATACAAATGACGTTTCAATTGAGTCTAAATCTCAGATTTCATTATCCTGTATCAGCAATGCACAAGAATTATCTGATTGTAATATCACTGGTGATACGACTTTTAAATACAATGGCGAAGGAAAATTATTAGGTTCTGATTCTATTGTTTTAACAGCATCACTATCCAACGCAACTATTAAACAATGGCAATATAAAAACGCAGATGGAGTATTTACTGTCTATCCAGGATCTTCAAACAAAGTTACTCTAACAGTAAAAGCCACAGATGACGTTTTTGTTAATGATTTGGCAACAATTAAATTAGTGACATCTGATAACAACCTATACGATATGCACCAGATTAGTAAATTGCGAGACGGTGCCGCAGGTAGTAGCACTTTTACTTGTAACTTATCAAATGATACGCAGTCAATTCCTTGTTCTGCAACTGGAGAATTGTATTCGACTTCTTTAAATGGATGTACAACAACTATTCAGGTTTTAAAAGGAGCAACCGATGATACGTCTAACTGGAATATTACTGCTACTCCAAGTGCGGGGGTAAGTGGTACGTTTAACACGAAAACTTACACCTATACGGTAACAGGAATTACTGTTGACAGTGGGTACGTAGAATTCGTTTGTGCCAAATCTGGTCATACAACTATCACGAAGCGTTTTTCTATGAATAAAGATCGCAGTGGATCAGATGGAAATAGCGCTGTTTTTAGAACTATCAACACAGATGTTGGCTACCTCACATTAAATAAAAATGAAGAATTTGTTCCAGCTGGTGTAACATTCTCAGCTACTATGATTGTTGGTGAAAGTTCTCCAAGTGTATTGTCTGGACGTTTTAAAATTTATGAAAGCGCAGATGGTGCTACTTATGTGCTTAAATATACATCTAGTTCCGATGAATCGTCTAAATTCTATATTCCTTCTTCTAATGTGATTAAAACAATTAAATGTGAGCTATATCAAGCAGGAGGAACATCAAAATTACTTGATACTCAAACGATAACAATTGTTTCTGATGGTAATGATGGAGAAGCCGGTAAAGATGGACAAGGTGCAATTAATGTAGTGATGGGAAATGTTGCAGAATCTATCGCCTGTACTACAAGTGGTTATGTAATTGAAGCAAAAGATATTGAAATTCCTTATGATTGTTATCAAGGAGTGACAAGAATTGATGGGAAAGCCTCTGTTGCAACTCCTCTCCCTAGTGGAATAACTTTAAAATCTAACAAGAATGCTACATCTGGTGCGGGTGGTATGATTATATTGTCAGTCGAGAAGGGAGCTAATTTATTTAATGCTCTTTCTGGTGATATTACGATTACTTTCGTTACAGGTGGAGTAACATCTGTTCATAAGTTTACATTAACTAAAAACCTACAATCCAAATCAGGAGCAAATGCTGTTATCTTTCAGATTTATGCTCCATATGGAGATGTTATTAAGAAAGATGTTGCATTAGAAACTGTAAATAATGTTTTGTTAGAAACACGATTAACAGATGGGGGAGTTGTTATTGACTCTATGGATGCCAACGTAGTTTTAGTTGATGAAAGTAATAGTGTTTTAACAGACGAAAATGGAATTGCTTTAACTGATACTGGAGCAAGCACAATTACTTATCAGTGGGCTATTTACACAGGAACTGGATACGATAACATTGCAACTGCAACTGCTTCTTCCTTAACTGTAACTACTGATATGGTAGATTCTCTTGCTTATATTAGATGTGTTGCTACCTATTGCGGAAACACTTATGTAGCATATTGGTGTGTGACTGATAGATCCGATCCTCTACGGTGTGAGCCATTTTCTACATTAGGAAGTCAGCTGGTAAATGGCAAGGGTATTGGCGCTATTTACGCAAGAGCATACCAAAATAATGTTGAAGCTGATGAACTAAAAACAGATATTTTTGACACTAAAGCTCCTTCTGATGCTAGGGAAGGAGATTTTTATTACCATATTGATGAAACTACTAAGAGCGTTGTGTTGAAAAAATTCGTTGCAAACTCTTGGAAAGATGCAGAAGGTGATGATTTACCAAGAGGAGATTATAAATGGTATAGACGAGACAGTATGGGTAATGTTACTGACACTACAAAACCATTTGCCGTAGGTAAAGCTATTTATCTGGATCATACAGTTGTAGATGTAAAATCAATTTTTGCTTGCCATGTTGAAATTGATGTATAAATAGAGAGGAGAATGTAAATGGCAGATTCTAAAAAAATAACGATCGTAGATGTAGCTTCTGAAGTTGATTCAGAAGCTACTCTTTACATAGAAGACAATGGAACATTTCGAAGAGCTAGTAAAGAACAAATTCAAAAGGTACTTGAAATAGATGGTATGCGAAAGAATACAGAATCTTTAGAAAAAAATAAAGTAGACAAATCCGTATTATATGATGTGTTACATAATACTCCACACGCAAAAACTGTTGGGGATTTCTTTGACTTGCGTAGAACTGGAAAGATTTATAGAACCAGATTTTATACATTTGCCAAGAATCCTACTTGTGAAGGTACAAAATTATTAGATAACGCAGGATTACAATACGAACCAAGCACAGATACAGTTGAAGGAAAAGATGATTATTTAAACGGAGAGCACTCTCTTTTTGAATGGTACAACTGCAATTATAAAAGAAATGCAGACGGTACTGCTTATCCTACTGCTATCGAGGGAGAGGATGGATATACAACAACAGGGAATGTCGATGTTGGCGTTATTCAGCCAAGTTTCTATTATAATTTTGAGACAAATACCGAAGAGGGGTATATTGATGTAACAATCTCAGACACGCCCCATCCACTGAGAACAGATATTGTGTTACACCCTTGGAGCGAATGTGTCCAAGCTGACGGCACGGTACTTCCTTGGTGTATTGGAAGTAAATATGTTTCAAGCTTAGGTGACGATGGTTTACTACATTCGTTACCAGACGGGAAACCAGAAAACTTCCAAAGTTATCAAAATATGATTACTAATTATCAGAAAAAAGGATCTGGTTATTGGGGCGCAGGAGTAGAAAGAAATACTTTTCAGATGATTTTTATTATGATTAAAGGAGCAACTAAAAATTCACAAAAATTATGTACTGGGTGTACGAGCTACTCTTTTCAATATAGTGCTTCTGTTGAAAGATCTGAAAAGGCAACTTATTTCCCTGTTACAAATGCACAAGCGAATAATTTGATCATTGGATCAACAGTATCTATTGGATATGCAGGGTTAAGTAATGGAGCCGCCAATGTAGATCGTGGACAATCTAATATACACAAATATGTCAATAAAGCAAAAATTACAAGAATTGACTCGCTGGATGATAACAATAAAGCTGTATATTTAGATATTTCTGAAGACCAAGGATTTACAACTACTCAAGTTACACTATCAGATACTGTAACTTCCCCTGTATATTTATCAACAATGGAATGGTACTCAGGTACTACAGATAAAGTCATTGGGAAGCACGATGGTTCTATGGTATCGAATACAAACGCAAAATACCCATATCGTGTTCAAGGCAGGGAATACTCTAACGGAGGTTATATGATTGCTTCTGATACAGTAATGATATTCAAAGCTGATTACAGTAAAGATGTATATGTTGCTCCTTATGGAGTAAAACATACTACAACCGAAGCAGATATTAAGAAAAATTATACATTAGTTGGAAATATTCCTGCTAGTTCTGACGGAAAAGGGAATGACTATTGGATTGGAGATATCAATGTTAACGTAGACACTGGCGCTTGGTATCCTTGCTCTCAAGGGACGAGTGACCAACAAGGTTTTGCCGATCGAGTGTATTCAGGAGGAACCTCAACATCTGGTACAAGAGAATATCTACAGGGCGGTGATCTCTGGGGTGGTTCGGGTGCTGGCT
>PPYE01207246.1_pt1 | contig 54261 bp, 51 predicted proteins | sample 1559881 | NCBI WGS metagenome assembly PPYE01 (sample SAMN08240022, study PRJNA423297) | Human gut metagenome, whole genome shotgun sequencing project.
GGGATAAAGGGATTTTTACTTGGAAGCTTTACTTATTTATTGTTAATAAAAGAAAATATGAAAAATGATAAATTAAAATTAATTGCGGATTATTCTTTAAATGTTACAAACTCATACTCAGCAGAATTTTTAAAATCTATGGGATTTGATGCTGTAACTCCATCTATTGAAGTTTCAGAAGATGATATAGTTAAAATTTCACAAATATTACCTGTAGATATAATTTGTGATAAAATACCTGTCATGACATCAAGATACTGTATACTTTCAAGTTTTTTAAGGGATAAGAGTATTAAAAAATGTTCTAAGCCTTGCATCAAGGATAATTACAAATTAAAAGATGAATATGGATATATTTATGATATTTTACCTGACAATGTAGATTGTGTGATGCGTATAATAAAACAAATTAGAAATATAGATAACTCTAAATTAAATAATTTTAACTTAGATACAGTAAGAAGAACCATCATATAAAAGTTATAAAACGTACAATTATTGCACTTATAAAAAAATAAGAAAATAAGCTTGCCATAAATTTTTATGGTAAGCTCTATTTTTATTCTTTATTTGGTAATAATGAATCAATTATTCCATACATTGCAGCTGCTATAAGGCTAGATATAATTGATATGTAATATCCATCTACGAAAAATTGAGTTACATATATTATTATTGCAGCAGATATAAAACCAACGAAACCTCTTCCAATTGGAATATCATGTATTCCAGTTACAATTGACATTAAATAGTCAAGTAATGTAATAACAATACTTGAAATTATAAGTATTGGAAATGATGTTATTTGAAAATTTGGGGTAAAAAAGACGGTAACTGCAAAAATCGATAATGATGATATAAACCTAATAATAAGTTGAGTGATTCTTAAAGTATCACTTGCTTTTTTATATTTTAACATTTCTTCCATTTGATTCCTCCAAATAATTTATAAATATTATCTGTATATAAAACCTAAAATATGCAAAAAATAAATTCAGGTGATCAAAAAATGTTTATAGTTTTATTTAGAGCTTTAATTTTGTATGCTATAGTTTTTATTGTAATTAGATTAATGGGAAAAAAAGAGTTGTCTAAAGTTCAACCATTTGAACTTGCAATAATTGTTGTAATTGCTGACTTGTCGTCTGCCCCAATGTCATCTAGAGGTATTTCAATATTTGATGGAATAGTTCCGATAATAGCACTTCTTATAATGTATATTATTTTTTCTCTTATTACACATTCTTCAAATAAAATTGAAGATGTAGTTTGCGGTACTATGTCGGTTATAATTAGAGATGGAAAGATTGTAGAAGAAGAATTCAAAAAACACCAATACACACTTGCAGATATCATGACACTTTTAAGGGATAGAGATGTATTTAAGATACAGGATGTAAAATATGGAATTGTTGAAACAAATGGAAATTTAAGTGTTATAAAATTTTCAGATGGTATGGATAGAATGCCTCTTAATGTAATTGAAGATGGTAGTATTTCAAATGTTCATTTAAATTTCTTAGGAATGAGTGAAGATGATTTAAATAGACTCTTAAAGGATAATAATGTAGAAGTAAATGATATTTTAATAGGTACTATCGATGAGAATAATGATTTTATCTTCCAGCTGAAAGGCGAGGTGAAGAAATAATGAAACAATGGTTAATATTAATAATTGCTATAGCATTAGTTGTTTTTGGCGGAATCTTTGAAATTTGCTATCTAGAAAGAACATCAAGATATCTTTTAACAGATGTAAGTTACTCAAAACAGGCCCTAGAAACTGAAAATTATAATCTAGCCAAAGATCATTATGAAGCACTAAATTCAACGTGGAATGATCTAAAAAAAGTATGGGCAATATATGTTGATCATGATGAGATAGAAGATATGGATAAAAGTATGCTAGAATATAATGTTTATTTAGATAAAGAGGATGAAGAAGAGGCCTATACATCTGTATGTGAAATACAGAGAAAAATAAATCATATAGTAGAAAAACAACAAATTCATGTAGGAAATATATTTTAAAATAGCTAGATTTCATGTCTAGCTATTTTCAATTTTTTTAATTAAGTTTTCCTTTTTATTTTTGCTCATATTGCAAAGTGGTAATCTTAGTCCTCCGACATTATATCCTAAATAGTTTAGTGCCTCTTTAACCGGAATAGGATTTACATCTAAAAACAACCCTTGCATAAGTTCTAAATTTTCGAAGAAAACCTTTTTTGACTCAATAATATTTCCATTAAAATACAGATTGCATATCTCATGCATGACTTTTGGTTTTACATTTGCAAATACTGATATTACTCCGCTAGCTCCTAGTGATAAAAGAGGCAATGTTAAATCATCATTTCCAGAATATAGCGCGAAGTTCTCTATTTGAAAGCTTTGAAGTTTAGCAATTTTTGATATATCAGTGCTTGCTTCCTTAATTCCCACAATGTTGTTAATAGTAGCCAGTTTTTTTATGGTTTCTATACTAATATCTACTCCTGTACGAGAAGGTACATTATACAAAATTATTGGAGTATTAGGAATACTTTTGGCTATTTTTTCATAATGAAGATACAACCCCTCTTGAGAGGCTTTATTATAATAAGGCGTTACGATTAATACTCCATCTACGCCTCTTGAAGCAGCATAGCTTGATAGTTTTATAGCATGATCTGTATCGTTTGAACCAGTACCAACAATTAATGGTATTTTTCCCTTAGTAACTTCTATAGAAAAATCTATAATTTTGTATTTTTCCTCGTCTGTAAGTGTAGCAGATTCACCCGTGGTACCAAGAATAATTATAGCATCTGTTTTATTTTCAATATGAAAATTTAATAATTCTTCAAGTTTTTTAAAATTGACTGATAAATCATCATTAAATGGCGTTATAAGAGCAACGCCTGATCCTTTAAAAATCATATAATTCCTCCTTATTTAGTATATTTTATTCAAGTTTTATGATATAATACCAACTAGTTTAAGGAGAAATTATATGGAAGAGAATTTATCTATTTATATTCATATACCATTTTGTCTTTCAAAATGTTATTACTGTGATTTTGTGTCTTATCAAAATATAAGTGAAGAAAAAATAAAAATGTATGTTGATGCATTATGTAATGAAATATTATCAAGTGCAGATTTGATAAGTTCTAAAAATGTTAAGACAATTTATATTGGTGGTGGTACTCCAAGCTTTATAAATGAAGATTATATAAAACAAATTTTAGATACAATTTACATGCTTACATGCAAAGACAAAATAGAAGAAATAACACTTGAAGTAAATCCATGTACACTTAGCTATAAAAAAGCCAAAGAATATAAGGAAATCGGAATTAACAGAATAAGTATTGGGCTCCAAAGTGTATATGATGATGTATTAAAAACAATTGGAAGAAAACATACCTATTCTGATTTTATTAATGCCTTAAATATTTTAAATGATGTAGGCTTTGAAAATATCTCTTGTGATTTGATATATCCGTTGCCAAATATGTCTTATGATATGTTAAAAAAAGAAATAGATATTACTATCTCTTTAAAGGATAAATATAATATAAAACATATATCTGTATATAATCTAGAAATACATGAAGGAACAAAATTAGATTTTTTAATAAAAGAGGGGTATGTATCACTATGTGATGAGGATACTGAATACAAAATGAGGGAATACATAAATTCTAAACTTGAAGAAAGTGGATTCCATAAATATGAAATTTCAAATTATTCGCTTCTTGGTTATGAATCAAAACATAATCTAGTGTATTGGAAACAAGATATATATTTGGGATTTGGTGCAAATGCTTCTAGCTTTATTAACGGAACTAGATATTCAAATATAAGTGGTATAGATGAATACATAAAAAGCATCCAAAATAATAAAGAACATATAAAAGAAAAAGTACAAATGGATATGTTAGACCTTATGAAAGAATACATTATGTTAAACCTAAGATTATCTTCTGGTGTAGATATAAACAAATTTTATAAAAGATATGGTAAAAAAATTGATTCTCTATTTAAAACAGAAATAGATGAATTAATAGCCTTAGGATTATTAGAATATAAAAATAATAATCAAAATATTGTACTTACAAATAGGGGAGCTGAAGTTGCAAATGTAGTATTTGAAAAGTTTATATAATGTACAAAAATTGATTTTAATATATAAACGCTTGAAGTAATTAATAGAAAATGAGATGAGCTAAAAATTCATCTCATTTTTGTTATATATAAATAATACTAAATTAAAATATAACACAAATAATTTGAATAATATTGTTTTAACTAAATTTTTATGTTATAATTTTACCATATTTAAGAAAAAACAATCTTGCAATTGCAAGTTTATATAAAAGGCAAACTAAAATTAGTGAGGAGAAGAAAATATGGAAAATATTTCTAAGGCTTTAAAGTCCATCTTTAATAATAAAGCAACAGTAGTACCTTTTATAGTCTCTTTAGTTATACTACTGACTTCATTGATGGCTATATCTATGTCAATAAATATTTTATTAAGTGATAAATGTACTATTAAAGCAACTTACGATCCAAAATTTGGAACACTTACTCTAATTGATTCAAGTGGTACCATAGCTGAAATTATGGCAGATGTTGTCATTGTGGACTTTAAAAGCTCTGAAGAAATAACAAGAAAACCTATAAGTGTTCAAATGTCAGGAAATGTAGGAGCAGCTAATATAATAAAAGAACTTGATATCCATCCTAAGTACGATATTAAAGATGTGGAATTAAAACCCACTAACGTAAACTGCAGTCATAAAAACACTTCATTTCTTATAATTAGACGTTTTTCAGTTATTTTTATTTGGGATCTTGCCATTATAATAATAGCAGTATACAAGAAAATAAAAAATTACTAATATCACAACATAAATGAGATGAATTAAAAATTCATCTCATTTTTATTTGATATAAAAATGTTTATATGATAAAATACAATATGTATTTTAGAGGAGATTTTAATGAAGAGTTTTTTAATTATAGATGGTAATAGTATTTTAAATAGAGCATTTTATGGGGTCAATGCAAGAATGACATCAAAAATTGCAGGAATACACACAAACGCAATATATGGATTCTTAAATATATTTTGGATGATACAGGAAAAAATAAAATCAGATTATGTAGCAGTATGTTTTGATCTTTCAACCCCTACATTTAGACATAAAATGTATGAAGACTATAAAGGTACAAGAAAGGGAATGCCAGATGAACTTAGAGAACAGCTTCCTGTGATGAAAGAAGTTTTGTCAGCGCTTAATATTCCCGTACTTGAACTTGAAGGGTTCGAAGCCGATGATTTACTTGGAACAGTTTCTGCTATTAATACAAAAAATGGTATATTTACATATATACTTACTGGCGATAGGGATTCTTTTCAACTTATATCAGAATCTACATCAGTAATTTTGCCTAAAAGTGGTATGGGAAAAACAGAATATAGCATATATGATACTGCACTTCTTATGGAAAATTATGGGATATCTCCTATACAAGTAATAGAAGTAAAAGCATTAATGGGAGATTCTTCTGATAATATTCCTGGAGTAAAGGGAGTAGGAGAGAAGACAGCATATCAGCTTATACAAAAATATGACAATATAGATAACATATATAAATTGCTTGATGAGGATAAACTAGATGTAACTCCTAAGGTGAAAGAAAAGCTAAGCATTGGTAAAGACAGTGCCTATATGAGTAAAACTCTTGCTACTATAATTTTAGATGCAAATATAAATCTTGATTATGAAAAATGTATGGTCTCTGATATAAATAAAGAGGCAACATATGAAATATTTAAAAGGTTAGAATTCAAAAAATTTCTCGATAAGTTTGATTTTTCAGATATTGATGAAGAAAAAATTAATCAAAATGTGATGACAAATGAATCAAAAAACTATATTGAATTTAAAGATGCTAGTAATACAATTATAATAAATAATGATAATATAGACAATTTTATATGCAATATGGAAAATATCTTAAATGTAGAAAATATTTCATATATATATAACAACCCAAATTTAAGCTACTTTTTAGTCCATCTAGGAATTTTAAACGAATTTTTGTCTATTTATATTAATAATACTGATACGTTATATATAATAGAACTTGGCAATATAAAAAATAAAGACCAAAAAACTTATAATAAGGTTATAGATCTATTTTTAAATTCATCTGCTAATAAAATAGGATATAACATTAAACAAGACATTAGATACTTTTTTAATTTTAGCAATGATATAAAAAGATTTAACAAAGATATTATGATAGATTATTATCTACTTGATGCAACAAGGCAAGAATACTTACTTGAATATATTTTAAATGATATTTTTGGTATTATGTTAGAAGAAAATAAAGAAGATAAAAAGGCTGTAAAACAACTTAGCTTCTTTGATTCAGTAGAAGAAAAAACTACTAATTTTTTATCAGAGATGGAAATTTCAAATATATCTAAAGCGACTAAAGCAATTTTCCTTGCAAGTAGCCATTTGCTAAAAAAATTAGAAAAAGAGGAAATGCTAAGATTATATAACGAGATTGAAATGCCACTTGTAACAACACTCGCTTCGATGGAACACACTGGAATGCATGTAGATAAAAATAAAATTAAAAGTTTTGACATAATGATATCGGAAAAAATAGAAGAACTTACAAAAAAAATATATGAACTTGCAGAAGAAGAATTCAACATAAACTCTACTAAGCAACTTGGTATCATATTATTTGAAAAGTTAGGATTAAAAGGTGCTAGAAAAACTAAAACGGGGTATTCAACCGATAAAGAGGTATTAGAAGGTTTAGAATCACAACATAAGATAATTCCATTACTTCTTGAATATAGAACACTTGCTAAACTAAAATCAACTTATGTTGATTCTCTAGCTTCAAAAATTGAATCTGATAATAGAATACATACTACATTTATGCAAACGGTTACTGCTACGGGAAGACTTAGTAGTGTTGAGCCAAATCTTCAAAATATTCCAATAAGACAAGAAATTGGTGGGAAAATAAGGGAATTTTTCACTGCCAAAGATGAGTATATGATAATAGATGCGGATTATTCTCAAATCGAACTTAGAATGCTTGCTGATATTTCAAAAGATCAAACTATGATAGATGCATTTAATAGCAATGAAGATATACATACAATTACAGCATCTAAGGTATTTAATGTAAGACCTGAGGAAGTAACACCAGAACTTAGGAGAAGAGCAAAAGCAGTTAATTTTGGTATAGTATATGGTATCAGTGAATACGGCCTTGCAAAAAACATCAATAGTTCTTCTAAAGAGGCAAAGGAATATATACAAATGTATCTTGAAAAGTATAGTAAAATAGCAGACTTTATGAAAGATATTGTAGATAAATCAAAGAGATTAGGCTACGTATCTACTATATTTGGCAGAAGAAGATATATTAAGGAATTTCAAAGTAAAAATAAAAATATAATAAAGTTTGGAGAAAGAGTAGCAATGAATACTCCAATACAAGGAAGTGCGGCAGACATAATTAAACTTGCAATGAATAGAATTTATAATAGACTTAAAGAAAATAATTTAAAATCAAAATTAATAATGCAAGTTCATGATGAACTTTTAATAGAGTGTCCTATCTGTGAGGTAGATATGGCAAGTAAAATATTAAAAGATGAAATGGAAAATGTAATTAAACTAAGTGTACCTTTAACTGTAGATTTAAACGTAGGAAAAAATTGGTATGAAGCAAAATAAAGGTAGGTAATATGAAAACTAAAAAAACTATTTTATTTATTACTATTATATTTATAATTTTAATGCTGTTTTTTTCCAGCAAATTTGTACTTAAAAAGTTTATATATAAAAATGAGTATATTGATATAATATCAAGTACTACTTCAAATTACTGCGTAGACCCTTATTTAATACTAAGCATAATTAAAGCAGAAAGCGGGTTTGATAAAATGGCAAAATCATCCAAAGATGCTTATGGCCTGATGCAAATTTTGCCTTCTACAGCTAAAGAGGTAAATAAAGAGTTAAACCTGGTTGAGGAAATAAATGATAGTGTTTTATATACACCAGAGTTTAACATTGTACTTGGAACAAAATATATGGACACTTTAATAAAACACTATAAAGGAAACTACCTTCTTGCAATTTGTGCATATAATGCAGGATATGGTACTGTAGATAAATGGTTGCAATCCAATACTATTTCAAGTAATCTTGAAAAAAAGGACATTGAATCAATACCATACCCTGAAACACAAAAATATTTAAAAAAAGTTGTTTCAAATTACTCATTATATAGAATTCTATATTAAAACAGGAGAAATATTAAAATGCCAAATTATACATTAATAAAAAATAATAACGACATATTAGACTTTGATTCAATTTCAAACTTTGAATATGATGAAAAGAAATCTAGATTTATATGTTATATATTCAATATAAATTCAAAGAAACAAGCAACTGAAAAATTAGATGAAGTAAGAAAAGCTAATTTTAATGCAAAACATATTGTATACTTATATTCGTTGTACGAAAATTCAAAAGAGAACATTAAATTTTCTGATGATGGTGAACCGACTGGAACAGGCACAAAGGCAATTTACGAGATGATAAAAAAAGAAAATTTAACAAACATTTTAGTAATTGTAGTTAGATATTTTGGTGGAATTTTACTTGGAGCGGGACCGCTTTCTAGAGCTTATCTTTCAGCATTTAAAAGCGCATATTTGCTAACTAATAAAAAAGAGATAATTGAGTATACTAATTATAATATAAAAGTAAAATATAATTGCATTAAAGATTTTGAGCATGAAATAGAAAAATATATAAAAAATGAGAATGTTATTATAGGCGATAAAATATATAATGAAAATATTGATGTTGATCTAAAAATATCAAAAAATATATTATCAGAAATTGAACCTATAATTAACAAATATATTATTTAGGAGGATTTATTATGGGACAAGTTGTTAAAATATTAAAATTAAAAGAAGATGCTAAAATACCTACAAGAGGTTCTTCACAAGCTGCAGGGTATGATCTTTATGCATTACTTGATACAGAAAGTATTAGTATAATGCCTCATGAAACTGTAAAAATTGGCACTGGAATTGCCCTTGAACTTCCAGAATTAACATTTCTTGGTATATTTGCAAGAAGCGGAATTGCAACAAAAGAAGGACTAAGACCTGCAAATTGTGTTGGGGTTGTAGACTCAGATTATAGAGGAGAGATAATAGTTTCTATTCATAATGACAGCAACGAAATAAGGAAAATTACTAATTATGAGAGAATTGCTCAGGCAGTTGTTTTACCTTATATTAGTGTAGATTTTGAACTTGCAGATTCACTAAATACTACAAAAAGAGGAGATAATGGGTTTGGATCTACAGGAGTAAAATAAAAAAGAACATTTTTTCGTTTTTTTATAATAATATCATTGACAAACAATTGTTCATATTGTATAATATAGTTATAAGAACAAATGTTTTTGAGGTGATTAATTATGTATAAAAGAAATAAAGTAAATAAGAAAAATGGAAAAATAAAAGTTATTAATATATTACTTTTGCTTATAGCACTAGTGTTTGTTGGAATATTATCAACTAAAGTTTTAGCAAAAGAAGAAAAACCAAAATGTGAATATATCGTTACATATAATGATACTTTATGGTCAATTTCTAAGAATATATGTTCAAAATCTAAAAACAAAAATCTAAATATACAGAAAATAATATACGAATTAAAAGATATTAATAATTTAACTGATTCTGATATTTATGTAGGTCAAAAATTAATTTTACCTATATACGAATAATAAGCACTAATATAGTGCTTATTATTTTCTATATATTATTAAGTGGGTTACTATTTAATGCATCTTTTATTTCATCATTGTCAATATGTGTATATATTTCAGTTGTAGAAATACTTTCGTGTCCTAGAATTTGTTGTAGCGCCCTAATATCCACACCACCATATTTGTGCATTAAAGTTGCAGCAGTATGTCTTAATTTGTGGGGAGAATATTTATTTGGATCAAGGCCTGCTAGATTAATATATTTTTTTACCATCATTTCCACAGTTCTTCTGCCAATTCTAGTACCTCTCTCACTAACAAATAGGGCATTTTTATCTTTTATATTAGTATATTTAGCACGCTCTGATAAATATTCATTATAAGCCTTAACACAGGCATCATTAAGGTATACAGAACGTTCTTTATCACCTTTACCTACAACTGTTAGTATATTATTCCTTATATCCTTAAAATTAATATTTATAAGCTCTGAAAGACGAAGACCACAATTTAGGAAGAAGGTAATAATACATGTATCTCTTTTTTCGAATTTTCCGGAGATCGAGTGGAGTAGAGTAACACTTTCTTCAAGTGTTAAATATTTAGGAAGTCTTTTTGAAAGTTTTGGAGTTTCAAGTTCAGCAGTAGGATTTTTATCTAAAACTTTTCTTTTTAAAGTTAAATAATTAAAGAAAGTTTTTAGGGCTGAAACTTTTCTAGATCTAGTTGTAGATTTGTCAGAACGTTCGTTTGCCATAAATGTTAAATATTCATATAAATCATCAAGTTCAATTTTTCTAATAAAATTTAAATCTATATCTAAAATTCCTGTAGATTCAATTAATTCGTTATTAATATTTTTAGTACCATTTTTATACAATTTTAAAAATCTAAAAGCATATCTTAAATCATAATAATATTCATTGACAGTATTTATTGATCTATTTTTAATACTAATCATATATTGTAAGAATTCTCGCATAATTTCTGGAACATCATCATACATATAAAAAGCCTCCCAAAAGTGACGCTCTAGAATCGATTTTAAGGCATTTTTATTTATCAAGTAGTATAGTTACATGTCAGTAAAAACATCTTATAATAAAGATGTACGAAATAATATAAAATAACAGAAAAAAATATTAAAAATAAATTTAAAATTTTATTTATAAAGATATTATTATTAAATATCAACATAAGTTATCATAAAATTATTTTATATATAAAGTTGTTATAAATCGAAAATAGAGCCTAAATATTGCTTATAGATAGAATATATCATAAATAGATATAATAGTCAATAATTTGCTACCCAATTTTCACAAAATTATTATTTTGCGCAATCATAAAAAATAATAAAAAGTTCCAATTGAGGTACCCTGCTCTATAATATAAAAAGAACACCTTATATTTCTATAAGGTGATCAATAAGAGGTTGATATATGAAAACTAAGGTTTTTCCCTAGTTCGGCATGCTTATTATTTTTTTGCCCAAATTCCAACATTGTTTGCTTTTGCTGTTTTTTGAGCATCTACAAATTTAGAAAGTAAACTTGTATTAGTAGATTCGACTTTAAGTCTTGCTTGTCCTTCTTTTAATAATGTTTCGTTATATGAAACATCGTCTGATAAGTAAACGTAAGCATATACTTGTCCGTCCTTTACTCTAACTTTATCAAAAGCTAATTTTACTTCTTTATCTGTAAGATCTTCTTTTAATTTATTATTAATTGTAGCAGTTGAATTAGCATAATCAATTCCTATTAAATTTACTTCGTAATAATATGAATTTAATTTAATAATTATTGTATTTTTCTCAGTCACAGAACTTACAGTAGCTTTGCTTGTTTTTTCAAGTATAGGAAGATTTTTTAAAGATGCCGTTAATCCTTTTGATATAACTATCTCTTCATCTTTTTTTACTTCTTCTTTAGCATTGTTTTCAACTGTATTTTTATCTTCAATGTTTTGAAGACTATTTTTTTCTGTTTCAACTACTTTATTTTCATTATCATTAGTTTTTTCAGTATTTTCAGAATTAGCTACTACTACACTATTATCTGTTGTATTAGTACCTACTCTAGTAGAACAATAAATGTATAATCCACTAATTACTAGTGCAACTGACAATACCAAAATAGCTACTTTAGGACCATATTGTCTAATATAGAAATCTGATTTACTATCATAATACATAAATGTTTTACCTCCTCTTAAGTTACTGACAAATTCATTATAGCATCTTTTTTATGTAAAGTCAACAAAAAGCAGCAAAAAAATTAAAAAACGTTTACATTTTTATGTAAACGTTTAGCTATTTTAATTAAACATCTGCATTGTGCCATACATTTTGAACATCTTCATTATCATCAAGTTTATCTAAAAAGTTTTGAACTTTTACTTCTTCTTCTTCAGATAATTCTTTCTTCATAGAAGCTATTTGTCTTACGTCTGCTTCTAATATATTTAATCCCATATTTTCTAATACATCTTTAACAGCTGAAAAGTTTTCTGGTAAAGTATATACTTCAAAATATTCATCTTCTGCAACAAAGTCTTCAGCTCCCGCTTCTAATGCTGCCATCATTATTTCATCCTCTGAAGCATTTTCAGTTTTTTCAATTAATATATATCCTTTTTTACTAAACATGTATGACACTGAGCCTGTTTGCCCTAAATTGCCACCAGATTTACTAAATATACATCTAATATCAGCAGCAGCTCTATTTTTATTATCTGTCATTGCCTCAACAATTACAGCAATTCCACAAGGTCCAAATCCTTCATATGTAATTTCTTCATAATTTGCAGAATTAGAATCTCCTAAAGCTTTTTGGATACATCTATTAATGTTATCATTAGGCATATTATTAGCTTTTGCTTTTGAAATAACATCTTTTAATTTTGAATTTATATTAGGATCTCCACTTCCACCAGTTTTTACCGCTACAGTTATTTCCTTACCAAGTTTTGTGAAAATTGCCCCTTTTTTTGCATCAGTTGCTTCTTTTTTTCTTTTTATATTTGCCCATTTGCTATGTCCTGACATACTTTTTCCTCCTTAATCATAAATAAAACTTAATAGACATTTTATCATATTTTTACACTTTTGTGTAGTCTTTTTTTAAATAAAGACGTATTTTATACAAAAAAGTAAGAATAGCACATAAAAATGCTATTCTTTTAATAATTACTCATTTCCTTTTAAACTTGTTACCATATCAATTTTGTTAACTTTTCTTGAAAGTAATTTTGAAAATACAAATGATACCATGTACGTACCAATAATTGCTAATATATATGACAATATTTTTATATAAGCACTAAAGTCATATGTATCTGATAAAGCCATTTTATATATAAAGTTTGTCATAAAATATCCAAGTGGTAAACCTAATATAATTGACACAGCAGTGATCCAATTATTTTGTTTTATATATATCTTTCTTATCCTTTTATCCTCAAAGCCAAGTACTTTAAGAGTAGCAAACTGATATTGTTTTTCAGTAAATGAAAGTATACCTAAATTATATATTATTACTCCACCCAAAACAGATGCTACTACAATTAATAATACAACCATTGTTTGCATTGTATTTATCATGTTTAACATTCCCTCTTTAAGAACTTTTTTATCTTGTACTAATTCTACAACATTTGACTCTTCATTGTCAGGTTCAATATTTGTATATAGAGTATCCGCCCTATATTTTATCCCTAAAGTTTCTAAATACTTTTTAGTCATCTTTATATTTTGATTCTGAGCATCTCTATCAAATCCAACAATTTCTGTTTCATAATAAGTATCATCACCATATATATGCCATTTAATTTTGTCTCCAATTTTATATCCATTGTTTTTAGCTAATTTTTCTGTAACATATATTCCATTGTCATTTAACTTAATACAATTTCCATTATGATCTACAAATTTTACATATTCATTTGCATTATCTACAAAAATGTTATTTGCTTCTTTTTTATTTTCATTTACTATTTCTATTCCTAAATTCTCGGATGTATTATTTCCATATTTGTCTGTCAATTTATTTAAGTCTTCTTCAGAATACCCTTCTTTTAAATGTAACTTATAATCAAAATTATACAACTTTTCAAACTGTGTATTAATAAAGTTATTCATTGTATCTAACATGCCAAAAGCACATACAAGTAACATACAACATCCTGTTATTCCAGCAATTCCCATTAAAGTTCTCATTTTGTTTCTTAATATATCTCTCGCATTCCATTTAGAAGAAAAGCTCATTTTTTTAAATATACCTTTTGTAGTTATATTTAAGCTCTTTTTCTTTACCTTTGGTAATTCTTCTCTTAGTGTTTCTGCAGGACTGCCTTTTAGTTGTGCTCTACACGTAAAATAAGTTACAAGAGATACTAAAATTATAACAAATGCTGCTACTATAAAACTACTAATATCTACTGCAGCCTTTCCGTTTGGTACTTCAAAATATCCCATTTCCATATTTATAAATAGATTTCCTATTAATAGTGGTCCACAAATAAGTCCAATAATAGCAGAAATTAGAGAAATCCAGAATCCATATCCAACATAATGAGATGTTATTTTGGCTTTTCCAAAACCGAGAGCCTTTAGTGTCCCAATTTGTACCCTTTGTTTTTTTACTACTCTTGTCATCGTAGTTATAACTGAAAGGAGTGCAATAAATAAGAATAATCCTGTAAATACTCCTACGTAAGTTTCTCCCTCTTCTATTTCACCCTGATAAGCGCTATAAGAGGCACTATCTTTTATATCTATAACTGCCATTGCACTTCCAAGTTCTTCTTCAATTTTTTGTTTTACGTAGTTTTTATTCTCTTCACTGTCTACATCAACAATTACATTATTAAAAACTAAATAGTCTTTATAATTAAAATCTGAGGCTATAGAATAAAGTAAATCACTATTTGTTATATTAAACTTTTTCATAGCTTCATTTTCTATTATACTTTTTGGAAATTCATCTATTGATAAATAACAAAAGCCATAATCTATATGATTTGGAAAAAGAGTAGCCTCATCTTTTACATCATAAACATGATCTGGTACATTTACCAGTCCAAGTACTACTTCCTCAAGTACTGTATTATCATATTTTATTTTAATAGTATCTCCTACAGATATATTGTTATTAATCGCATAATACTCATCTAACCACAAACCTTTTTTATCTTTTTCAAATGCTTCACCATTTACTACATAAAATTTACATATTTCATTAGATTCAATAAAATTAATTTGTAGTGTTCTATCTTCATCTGATTCCATTGTTCCAGACACTACTAATTTACGTTCAGCGCCATTAACGTGGTCAAAAGATTTAATCTTATCTAAATCTTCACTAGAAAAATTTGCACCTATTACATTTAAATCTTGTAAATTACATTCAGTGTAAAATTTGTTTGCAGATCTTTCCATACCATCCATGTATGATCTTATTCCAGAATATACCATAACGCCTAAGAAAATCATTAAAAATATAGTTATAAATTGAGATAAATTAAATTTAATGTCACGTAACATTTTCTTGTTTAGCATTACCAGTTTACCTCCTCAATTTTTTTCGGATTTTTATTTATTTCATTGCTCTCTACTTTACCATTCTTAAGTTTGATTACCCTGTCTGCAACTTCTGCAATTAAACTATTATGTGTTACTATAACTACAGTATTTTTTCCATTATTAGCATCACATTGTTTTTTTAATAATTTTAATACTTCTACTCCCGTTTTCGAGTCTAATGCCCCTGTTGGTTCATCACAAAGTAAAAGTAGTGGATCTTTTGCTATAGCTCTTGCAATTGATACTCTTTGTTGTTCTCCCCCTGATAGTTGGTTTGGAAATTTATTCATATGTTTTTCTAAGCCAACATTCTTTAAAATCTGTTTAGCACTTTTATGTTTTTTTACTATGTCATTTATTAATTCTACATTTTCCAAAACTGTAAGTGTCGGTAATATATTATAAAATTGAAATATAAAACCTATATTTTCTGCTCTATATTTAGTTAACTCATTATCATTATACTCTGATATTACCTCATCTCCAATTTTTATTTTTCCTGAAGTAGCTTTATCCATCCCTCCAAGCAAATTTAACAAAGTTGATTTACCAGCACCAGAAGGTCCTAAAATTACAACAAACTCTCCCTTGCCTATAACAAAATCTACTCCATCTAGAGCATTAAAACTTTTTTCACCAACATTATAAGTTTTTTTTACGTTTTCAAACTTTATAAGTTCTTCCATTGAAATTCTCCTTCCTAATATCTTCAATATGAAATTATATTCACATTTCTTTATGATTATACTTCTTTTTAATATTTTAGTCAATACAATATGAATATTTTTTCATATTAATAGTTGATTTTTTTTATTTTTATAGTATAATTTAATTATTGAGGTGATGTGAGAATATGAAAGAAATAAGAGTACCTACTCAAAAAAGATCAATAGAAAAAAGAAATAGAATCATAGAAAAAGGTTTTGAACTTATGTGTGAAAAAGGGTACTATAATATTTCTACCCCTGATATAGCAGAATATGCAGGAGTTTCAACAGGAATAATATATCAGTACTTTACTGATAAGAAAGATATTTTTATTGATGGAGTTAAACAGTATTCAAATAATATAATGTTTCCAATGATTGATGTATTAAAAGAAAATAAAATAAATTTAGAAAACATAAACAACTTACTAGAAATTATGATAGATAAATTTATAAAAACACATACTATCTCCAAAAAAGCCCACGAAGAACTTGTAGCAATGTCTCATCTAGATGATGATATTGCAGAAATTTTTAAAAATTCTGAGTTTGAAATGACAGAAAAAATAGTAGAATTATTAAAAAATAATGATATAAATATAGAAAATGTGAGAGAAAAAGTCCATATTATTATAGGAATAGTAGAAAATTTATGTCATGAAATTGTATACCATAAACACTCTAAAATAAATTATGACATTATGAAAAGTGAAGTTATAAATATTATAACAAAAATGTTAAAATAGGCAATAAATTAATTATTGCCTATTTTATATTTTAGGAAGTTTTATATTACTTAAGGTATTATAGTTTTCTATTTTGTAATTTTTATTGTTATATCTATAGAAAGCTCCTTGAAAGCAAAACTCTAAAGTAGATTTATCATTAAATTCTACTATATAGTATTTACTATTATCTGTAGACGCGATATCTACTTGCTCTAATACCTTAATATTATCTAATGCTTCTATTAAGCTTAATATTAAATCTTTATCAAATGTTTGATAATATAAATATCCTCCTTCTGTTTCTTCTATTAGTTTTACAGATACAACTTCATTTTCGTTTGTTAAATCAATATTAGGATTTGGGATTTCATTTTCACTAAGAGCTTTACTTACAATTATTGTTGTAACTACTATTATAACTAAAACAATGAATATAATAGTTACTATTAATATTTTATTTTTCATAATATCTATTCTTATTGGACTAATTCTATATATCCAGATACGGCTTCAGAATACATATCGTCCGTTATACCTTGATATCTATTTCCATAATAGTCATCTGTAAAGCCATTATATGCCTTATATATATCCCCTGTCTCTGTATCGTAAACTCTCTCATATCCTAGTGTTGCATCACTTTGTTTTTGACTCATAATGTCATAGCTTTTTTGTCTATTTTCCCATGCACTCATGTAAGAATCAAAAGCCTTTTGAATAGAAGCGTTTAGTGCAAGAGCTTGTTTTGTTTGTGCATTACCATCATCTATAGTCTTTTTTACATATGAATCAGTAAACTCGATCGAATTTGCAGATTGAAGTAGTATATCTTTATAATTTATAAATTCATCCTTATCTGCAGATATTGCCATTATGTCGTATACCATATAGTAAAGGATATCTACAGAACCTGTATATTGGTTTCCAAAATTAACGACCGAAGCCATAAACATTCCTTCCCCGTCTTTTGAGTTATCCCCCTTAAAGGTTGCTCTAAGTACCTTACTATCAACTGCTACATTTTTCATACTTGCATTTGATTCAAAATCCTCTATTTTCTTAAAATCTGAAAATGTAGGGAAATTTATAGTTGAAAAAGATGGGTCTATTGATTTTACATATGACGATATTTCGTTAAATTTACTATAATACCCTTCAGTAGTAGGATTTTCTAAAATGACAGCATCTGCAAATAATTTATACTGTGAGTTGTTTCCGCTCATATTATAATAATTTTGCCAAAACTTTTTAGATGCCTCAGATTTTAATAATGGTTGAACTTTAAGCATAAGATATACTTGATTGTTTGTATTTTGTGGGTCGTAAGCTCTTATTGTATAAAATATTCCCTCTCCTCCAGTTTCAACTTTCCATCCTTTAGGCTTTTTCATTGTAAATACATCTGTTTTATATTCTTCTAATTCCAATTGTTTTGCTTCGCTTTTCACTATATTTACCTTTTTTTCTATATTTTCAGTTTTAACTGGTTCCATATTACCACTTTCCTTATTTACATCTTTATTTTTAAATTCTAAAGCAAGTATAATCCCTATTGCTACAACTAATACGATCACTATTATTATCCAAAACTTATTACTTTTATTACTTTCCATATACTACCCCCAATAATATTAAATTAATATATATTATTATTCTATCATAGAATATTTTATTTTTTATATTTATTACCATTTTTTCCATGACATTTTGGTAACTAGTTTTAATATACTTTTATAATGTGCTATAATATACTAATAATACTTGATAAGGAGGAGAGGTTATGACTTTTTCAGAACAATTAAATATTTATATAAATAAATTTGAATGTACTTCAAAAGACTTAGCTCTTGTATCCGGACTCTCTTCCACCGTTATAAGTAGATACAAAAATGGTGAGAGAACTCCGAATATAAATAGTGATCAATTTGAGAGATTGGTAAGTGGATTATATGAACTTAGTGTAAAAAGTAAATCCAATACTCCAAAAGACATAATACGAACATCTTTAGTAAATACATTAAATGGAGTTCTTATATCCCCAAATGAGCTTGGCAAAAACTTCAATGCCCTAATACTTGCACTAAATATTAGTATAACCGATCTATCTCGCTATATTGGTTACGATGCTTCATTTATATCTAAAATTAGAGTTGGAACAAGAACTCCTTCCAAACCGCAAGATTTTATAGATGCAGTTTGCAATTTTATATCCTCAAAATATAAAAATCCTGCAAACAAAGAAACAATCTCATCTCTTATAGATTGTTCTAAAGAGGATTTAGAAGATGATAAAGAATACTTTAATCTTTTAAAAAAATGGTTTTCAAATAATTCAACTGACAACATAAGTCAAGATCGTGTTAGCGATTTCTTAAAGAACTTAGATGAATTCAATTTAGAGGAGTATATTGATAAAATTCATTTCAACGATTTAAAAATACCTTTTGTACCATTTTACAAAGCGATTTCAAAGAATTATTATGGAATCGAAGAAATGAAAAAAGGAGAGCTTGACTTTTTTAAGGCTACAGTACTTTCAAAAAGTACGGAACCCGTTTTTATGTGTAGTGATATGCCAATGGAAGATATGGCAAAAGATATAAACTTTGGCAAAAAATGGATGTTTGCAATTGCCATGACTTTAAAAAAGGGATTACATTTAAATATAATACATAATTTAAACAGACCATTTAATGAAATGATGTTGGGACTAGAAAGTTGGGTACCTATATACATGACAGGTCAGGTTTCACCATACTATCTTAAAAATTATCAGGATGATTTCTATTCCCATCTAAATTATGTATCTGGTTCTGTAGCTTTAGTTGGAGAATGTATAAATGGATGTCACGAAGATGGGAAATACTACCTAACAAGTTCAAAGTCAGAAGTTGATTATTATAAAAATAAGGATTCTAATTTGTTGAAAAAGGCTAGCCCTTTAATGAATATATACACTAAAGACTCATTTGACGAATATAATGCGTTTTTATTTTCTAGCATAAAATATGAAGGAACAAGAAAAAGAATACTACCATTTTTGCCAATACATACTATTTCAGATTCACTTTTAGAAAGTATATTAAATAGAAATAATATACCCAAAAATGAAATAGAAAATATAAAAAAATCTGTAAATAGACAAAAAGATTTCATAAAAAAAACCACTGAATTATATGAACTTAAAGATGAAATTCCTAATATTTTAAAAGAAGAATTTGAAAAAGTAAAGCCTTATATGTCACTATGTGATAGCTTCTATGAAAAAAAAGTTTATTATACTTATACAGAATACATTGAACACTTATCACTTACACAAAAATTCTGTAAGAATAATTCTAATTATAGCATTTCATATTCTAACAACCATCCCTTTAAGAACATTCGAATTTTTTCTTGCGGTGATGAATGGGTTATGGTATCTAAGGCTAACAGTCCTTCTATTCACTTTGTAATAAAACATGCTAAACTAAAAAAGGCAATTGAAGAATTCGTTCCTCCAGTTGTAGAATAAATAAAAATTAACCTAGATGTAATATCTAGGTTATATTTTAATTATTTTTTTATTTCGTACGCTGGCTTTACTTTCTTATCAACAACACCAGCTGTTATAACACATTTTGTTATATTTTTGTTTGAAGGAACTTCATACATTGCGTCCATCATAACGTCTTCCATTATAGCTCTAAGACCACGTGCACCAGTTTTTCTTTCAAGTGCTAGATTTACAATTTTATCTAGCGCCTCTTCTTTTATTTCAAGTTTAACATTATCTAGTTTAAATAATTTAGTATACTGTTTTAAAAGTGCATTTCTTGGCTTAGTAAGAATAGCAATCAAAGCTTCTTTATCTAAATCATTTAAAGAGGTAATTATAGGTAATCTTCCTACAAGTTCCGGTATCAAACCAAATTTAATAATATCATGTGGTTGCACTTCTTTGTATATTTTACCTAAATCTACTTCTTTTTTTTCTTCAATTTTTGCCCCAAACCCCATAGTCTTTGTATGCATTCTATTTTGTATAACTTTTTCTAGTCCATCAAACGCACCTCCACATATAAATAATATATTGCTAGTGTCAATTTTGATAAACTCTTGTTGTGGATGCTTTCTACCACCTTGAGGTGGAACATTTGCTACTGTTCCTTCTATTATTTTCAATAGTGCTTGTTGAACTCCTTCTCCACTAACATCACGTGTTATAGAAGGATTTTCAGATTTTCTTGCTATTTTATCTATTTCATCTATATATATAATTCCCTTTTCAGCTCTGGAAATATCAAAATCAGCAGCTTGTATAAGTCTAAGTAGTATATTTTCTACATCTTCTCCTACGTATCCTGCTTCAGTTAAAGTTGTAGCATCTGCTATAGCAAATGGTACATGAAGTATCTTAGCTAAGGTTTGCGCAAGAAGTGTTTTGCCACATCCAGTAGGTCCTATTAACAAAATATTACTTTTTTGAAGTTCTACATCGTCAATTTTATCCATATTGTTTATTCTCTTATAATGATTATAAACAGCAACGGATAGCACTTTCTTTGCCTCTTCTTGGCCAATAACATACTCATCTAAAACTTTTTTTATTTTTTCTGGTACAGGAAGTTTACCTGATTCAATTAGTTCTTTTTGAGCTTGAGATATGTTTTCTTGATGTTCTATATCTTTTTTAAAATTATTTCCGTCTTCCATAATTTTGTGGCATATTTCAACGCATTCATCACATATGAATATACCGTCTGGTCCCTCAATTAGTTTATTTACCTCATGTTTCATTCTACCACAAAAAGAACAAAAAATCATTTCATCTAGTTCTTCAAAGTTCTTTATATTTGTTTTTTTACCTTTTTTCGGTGCCATAAATTATTTCTCCTTAGCTATTTCTGAAATATTTGTCATAACTCCATCTATTAATCCATATTCTTTAGCTTCTGTGGCTGTCAAGAAATTATCTCTATCTGTATCTTTTTCAACTTGTTCAAAACTCTTTCCAGTTCTTTCGCTTAAAATTTTATTTAATTTTTCTTTAACTTTTAATATATATTCAGCATGTATTTTCATATCACTTGCTTGACCTTGCATTCCACCAAGTGGTTGATGAATCATAATAGTTGAGTTAGGTAGGGCAAATCTTTTACCTTTTTGTCCTGCAGCAAGTAAAAATGCACCCATTGATGCTGCCATACCAACGCATATAGTTGATACATCAGATTTTATATATTGCATTGTGTCATATATTCCCATTCCTGCAGTTACACTTCCACCAGGGCTATTTATATATAAGAATATATCTTTACCTGGATCCTCAGCATCTAAAAATAAAAGTTGTGCTATTACAAGAGATGCTGTTACATCGTTAACTTCATCACTTAAAAAAATTATTCTTTCTTTTAATAGTCTTGAATAAATATCGTAAGATCTTTCTCCCTTACTAGTTTGTTCAATGACCATTGGAACTAAACTATTATTTATCATATTTTAACCTCCCTAAAATACTGTAAAATTATTTTTCTATACAAGATTCTGTAATTATTTTTAATGTTTTTTCTTGAGATATTTGTTCTCTCATATAAGCTCTAGCATTTTCATTCTTTAAAAGATGTTCTGCAGAACCGTCGCCATATTGTTTTGAAAGCTCAATTATTTTATCATCTATATCTTTTTCTTCTACAGTAACATTTTCAGCTTTTTTAACAAACTCTAAAGCAAGTTTTAATTTCACATCACGTAATGCGTTAGGTTTTAGAGTTTCTCTAAATTTTTCTTTTGAAGATCCCATATATTCACAATATTTTTCAATATCTAAACCTTGATATGCAAGATTTTGATTAAATTGTTCTAACATGTTGTCTATCTCAGTTTCTACCATTCCATCTGGGATATCTCCCTCAACATTTTCTACTAGCTTTGTAATAACTTCTGTTTCTTTTTCTGCTTCTGCTTGTTTTTTCTTAGCTTCTAATAGTTTTGCCTTTAAATCTTTTTTATATTCATCTAAAGTTTGAAATTCCGAAACATCTTTTGCAAATTCGTCATCTATTTTTGCAAGTTTCTTTTCTTTTATAGAATTTAATTTAACTTTAAACATAGAATCTTTACCAGCAAGGTCTTTGCTATGATATTCTTCAGGAAATTTTACATTTATTTCTCTTTCTTCACCAATTTTCATACCAATAAGTTGTTCTTCAAATCCTGGTATAAATTGATTACTTCCTATAGTTAAATCAAATTTTTCGGCTTTTCCACCTTCAAATGCTACTCCGTCACAAAATCCTTCGAAGTCAATGTTTGATATATCTCCTGATTTTAAAGCTCTATTTGTTATTTCTTCTACAACAGCATTTTTTTCACGTACTTTTTCTATTTCAGCATTTACGTCTGCTGCCGCAACTTTAGCTTCAACTTTTTTTATTTCAAGACCTTTATATTGTTTAACATTTATTTCTGGTTTTACATATGTAGTAATTGTGTATACAAAATCTTTACCACTGCCTATTTGTTTAATATCAAGTTCTGGTCTTGCAACAATTTCTAAATTATTTTCTTTTACAGCCTTAAGATATTCTTCGTCAACTGTATCTTCAATTATAGATTCGTATAAAACACCTTCTCCATAAACTTTTTCTACTACGTTTCTTGGAACTTTTCCATTTCTAAATCCAGGCACTTTAAAATGTTTTTGATTTTTTTCAAAAGCTCTATCTAATGCTTTTGAAAATTCTTTTGCCTCCATAGTAAATTCTAATACTACTTGTGATTTTTCTTTTTTGTCAATTTTAACTTTCATTATAATTCCTCCAATATATTTTACACATTAAATTAATAACTATTACATTATATCATAAAACTGTTTTTTTTCAACTATTTTTAATAAAAAATATAATAAAAGAGCCCCATACAGAGCCCTTTTTTTACTTATTCAAATAGTCTTCTATTACTTTATACATCCAAGAAGCAGAACCTGTATACCAAGTCCATCCCCCTCTTCCAATATGTTCAGGATTAGAATATACATCAGCAGCCATTACATACGGTTCTACCATATATCTATCTGCTTCCTCTTTAGTTTTTGCGTGGTTAATAGGATTTAATATTCTAAGTATTTCCATTGCATTGTCTTTCTTCTTTAAATCAAAATATGCTTTAGCAAGCCAAATAGATGCGTGTGTGTATTGACCACCGTTTTCTCTAATTCCTGGAACATATGCTTTTATATAACCAGGATTGTTTTTGGGTTTATCAAACGCAGGATATAGTAGTTTTACTATTTTATTTTCCCTATCAACTAGATATTTATCTGCGCTCTTTATTGCAAGTTCTAACTCATCTTGAACATCCTTGTCATCTTTTAATGCAATAACTGCCCAAGCTTGTGATATTAGATCAATTTTACATTCATCATTTTTCATACTACCAAGAACTTCGCCATTTTCAAAAAATGCTCTTACAAATTGAGTTTCTTCCCATGCATTTGTTATAACATTCTGTTTTAATATATGCCTTTTAGTTTTGCATATTTTTTCCATTTCTTTGTCTTTTTTTATCTCTGAAATCTTTGAAAATCTATCAAGTATATTAATCATAAAGAATGTTAGCCATACAGATTGTCCTCTAATATTACTAAATCCGTCATTCCAATCTCCATCGCCTATATCTAAAAGTCCATTTTTATCACTTATTCTTGAAAGTCCATAAAGTATAGCACGCTTTGCATGTTCATATACAATATCCTCTTTGTCTATATTATTAAAGACATCATACATTTCTCTTTTATCCCCCATAGGTTTATCTTCAAGATATGGAGTTTTCACATCAAGTACAGAAGTATCCCCTGTAATAGCAACGTATTCTGTAAGAACATATGGAAGCCATAAATAATCATCACTAAAGTATGTTCTAATACCTGCATTATTATGGTCATGCCACCAATGAAGTACATCACCTTTTTCAAATTGCTTTGAAGAGTGAAGTATTATCTGTTTTCTAGTTCTCTCCGGCCAAGTTCTAATAAGGCTTAGAGTATCTTGCAATTGATCCCTGTATCCAAGAGCTCCACCACTTTGATAAAAACCGCTCCTTGCATACAATCTACATACTATAGTTTGATAAAGAAGCCATCCATTTGCCATAAAATCAAGAGGCTCTTCACCTGTATTAAAATGTCTTATAACTCTATTTTGCCAATATTTTATAGTTTCTTTATATGCTTTCTCTATTTTTATTGAAGAATCATATTTTTCTAAAACTTCACTAATATCTGTATTGCTGCTCTCTATGCTTCCAAGTACAATTGCAAATTTTACTTTTGATTTTTCATTAATAATTGCCTTAATAGTAACCATAAAATTTTCTTTGTCATACTCGTATGTTACACTATCATCAGTTAATACAGAGATATAATTTACATACTTTGCAAAATTTACACTATATGGATTTTTAAATTCAAATATTTTACCATCTTCTGATATTTTTGACACAATATGAGATGAGTCTATTTCCTCAGAAACTCCTAAAACGGGATTAATTTTATATGAAATAGTAAATTCTTTTTCCTCTATTGCTTTATTTTCTAAAGTAATATATTGAATCTTTATATTTTCATCCATTGGAACAAATATGTCCATATTCTTTTTTATATATCCCTCTTCTTCTAGTAGTCTAACATATCCAAAACCATATATTAAATTATAATCTTTCTCGAATATACCAGTAAATTTTTCACCAGGTGCAAATTCTATCCAGTCATTGCACCATGATGATAATTTATATTCTCTACTATTTTTAAAGTATGAATATACGGTTCCATAACTCGAAATAACAGTTCCAAAATTTTCATTTGCTAAAATATTACACCAAGGAAGCGGAGTTTTAGGATTTAATATATGATATTCTGTACCATTTTCATTAAATCCCCCATAAAAATTAAAATATTTTAATTCATCTTTTTTGCTCATTGCTTCACCTCGTTATTATTACTTGATTCCTTGTCTGGAATTAAAAATTCTGTAACATCATTTATAGTTTTTGTAGATAAAAATTTCAATAATTTTACTTCATTTTGTAGTAAGAAGTTTTTATTAAGAAGATATATATTTCCCCTTGTCCAGTTACTATATACAGCTCTATCCAATCTTGTTTTCACATACGTATATATAGGTCCATATTTTTCAATTTCCTCATCTATTAGCATTATAATGTCAATATCTATACTTCTATTTTTTACATAATCCATGAATCTAATAACTTCATCTACAATACCAGAACTTTCTATATCTTCTACATTTACAATCATTATAGGTAAATCTCCCGAAATAGAATATTTCCAAAGCATTGATTGACTTATATTTTCATTCCAAAACTCACTTGAATCTAGTTCTTTAACGCCAAAAAGTATATCTTTTATTATATTATTATAAATAGAGGCTCTACCAGGTTTTAGTCTCAAATATCTAGACACAACACTATTTAGTTCACAAGTTAATTTTAATTGCTTATTTATTTCTGTATAATCTAAATTAACTACCGCATTTGATATTTTATATTTACTATCGCTTGCCCCAACTACATAGAAAAATTCTTGCTTTTCATGAGGATCAAGTATTATAGTAGCTCTATAAGAAAGTACTGGCCAAAGTGGATATTTTACAATGTTTTCATTATAAGCTTCATCTTGCTTTTGTATAATTTTTAGCTTTTCTGTTTCCACACCAATATCTAAGTCTATACCTATTAATTTAGCATATACATAGAATTCCTTATCATTTTCATTCTTTTTTCTTTTACTTGCAATTAAAGTTTCAAGTTGTTCATCAAAATAAGTTTCTATTTGTAAATTACTAAAAGATGGATGCACAACATTTGTCATATAATCTGTCATAGCAAGCTCAATATAGGTATTAATTAGAATCTCACGTCTTGTGTTTGAATTATTATACATACTTACCTTTTTAATTTCCATGTTATATTCTGGAGAAATAAATGTAGTTGTTGTAGTTTCTAATTCTTTTGTTTGAATATATGTAACTATATTGGATAAATCAGACACAAATGAAACTTTCTTTATATATGGTTTATTTTGATCTTTGGATATATCACTCGTAGAAATAATATCTCCTGTATACTTATCTGTAAGCACTACATAGTTTCCCGTAGTTTTTATATCTTTATAACGCTGTTTATTTACTATTTTGTCCTTATATTTTATATAGTCTCCACCATTTGAAGTATATATTGCAGACATTCCATATCCATTTAAAAATGCCACTTCAAATTTTTGTTTATCATTATTTTCACTATCTTTATATGAATAAGTTAAACCACTTACACTTGTAGTGTACTTATCTATATTTCTCTGTTTGAAAGTATTTAATCTATCGGTTGAATTTATAGTTGGTTTTGCCCTCATTTTTTCTCTTTCTTTTAATAGTATTTCAGTTGCCCTTATATCCTTATTTTCAGTAAATCTATTTTGTAATATTCCATGATTTATATAGTTATTTATAGCACAAAGTGACATTCCTTGATGATGTGCCATATATGTTTTTACAATCTTCATATCATCACCATGATCTAAGTTTTGTTTTGTATAGTCAATAGATTCGTAAAATCCATATGAATCATATGCGCCAAGTGCTTTTAGTTTCATCAAATTTTTATATACTCTTTGTGGTGAAAACGGTAACATAAGGACTGATGCATATGGAGCAACCACAAGATAATTATTAAGTCCTCTTTTAAGTCCAAGCCATGGCACACCAAAAGCTTGATACTGATAATTTAGATCGTTGTCTTTAACAGCAAATGCTGATTCTGATATTCCCCATGGAGTTCCATTTATTCTTCCATATTTTATATTACTATATAAGGTAAAGAACAATGATTGATCTATTAGGGTATGCTCATACGATTTACTAAATATGTATGGCATAAAGTATTCAAATGCAGTACCACTCCACGAAACAAGTCCTTTATATCCATCAAGTTTAGTTAGGTTTCTTGAAAGTGCAAACCAATGTTTTGACGTAACTTGTCTTCTTGATATTGCAATTAAGCTTGTTGTTCTACATTCAGACATTAACATATCATAATAGCTATCTAAAAGTTCACCTGATTCTATTGCATAACCTATAGAAAATAAATTTCTTGAAGTATTATACAACACTGTAAAATCGGTATCTTCAATTAATATATTATTAAGTTCAAGTAGTCTTACAACTCTTTGGTCATATTTTATACTATCAAGTCTATCATAATCACGTGCTCCTAAAAGTTCCTCAAAAAACGTTTTTGCAACATATAAACTTGCAACAAAATTCCCACTATCTACAGTTGAAATAAATCTTGGTCTTAATGGCTCTAACGTTTTTATATTATACCAATTATATAAATGACCATGCCACTTTTCAAGGCTATCTATAGTTCTATATATATTTGTAAGTTTTTCTATTAGCTCTTCATAAGTTATATATTTTAAGTCATATGCATCAATTATTGCCAAGATTCCAAACCCTATATTAGTTGATGAAGTTCTACTTACTATTTTATTTCTTCTACTACTTTGAAAGTTATCGGTTGGTAAATAATTATTTGTTTTTGTCATAAGTGTATCAAAGAAATTCCAAGTTCTTTTTCCAATTTCTAATATCTCTTTATCTTGAGAAGGTGTTAGTCTTTTTCTTCTATTTAATAGATAATTCTTTCCTAACAAATATGAAAATAAAGGTCCAAGTAAGAAAAATATTCCAATAGAATCTTTATATATTACGAGTCCAATATTTCCATATATATTTGGAGATGGATATAATATTACAAAAAGTCCAACTATAACGTTTATTATCATACTTAAATAGTAATACATTACGGATTTTTTTGTCTTCTTATCAAGAGAATCAGCCGTTGTCCATTCAAGTAAATGCCTCTTTGAAAAAATCATTCTAAATAAAGACTTTGAAAAAGCGTCCAAACACATATAAGCAGTATATGGAAGGTTTATTAAATTTAAACTCATTGTTAAAAGATCTGCATCAAATCCATGTATTATAGGAATATACTGCAATTCTTTAGTATGTCTATGGATTCCAAAAATTAATTTATCTATCATTCCAAGCAGCGTTCCAAAGTTTATTGCTAAAAATACTATAAGTATTGTAAATGCAAAAAAATGCATTGATACAAATAATGAAAGTATTATAGCAATCATTCCCATAAGATTAACTGTTGGTCTTCTTAAATTATCAAATATTTTCCATTTTGATAAGGAATTTATAGGAGACTTTGGTGAAAGTAACCACCTTATTATTTGCATATCTCCCCTATACCATCTATGATTACGTTTCATATATGATATATAGTTTTTCGGAAAGCCATCTTGTACTTCAATATCACTTGCAAATCCTGTTCTCATGTATGATCCTTCTAATAAATCGTGGCTTAAAACTAAATTCTCTGGTATCTCATTTCCAAGCAATTTTTCAAATAATTCAATATCGTAAACACCTTTACCGCAAAATATAGCTTCACCAAAGACATCTTGATACACGTTAGCAACTGCTGTTGTATATATATCAAGGCCTCCAAAACCACCAAATATTTTAGAAAACAATGTTTTATTTGCAGATTCAATATCAAGTCCCACAGCTGGAGTTATAATACCATATCCAGACGTAACAATTTTTCCATTTTTTGAAAGTTTTGGACGGTTTAGTGGATGCGCAATTATTGCTACTAAATCTTTTGCTGTATTAAGTGATAAATTTGTATCCTCATCTATAGTAATTGCATACTTAGCTTTTATTATATCATTATATATTAAATAGAATTTTTTGTTTATTTCAGCATAATTTAATTTACCAAGTACTAATTTATTAAATTCAGAAATTGCTCCACGTTTTCTCTCCCATCCCATGTAAGCAGCCTCTGACTTACAATAAACACGTTTTCTATATATAAAATTGAACAATTTGTGTGGCATTTCATATTTTTCATTTAATTTATCGAGTTTTTCTTTTGCATATGCTACTATAGTATCATCAATCATTATATGTTCTTTATTACTTGAAATACAGTCACCAATTAGCATATAATACATATTTTCAGATCTATTTGCAAGATATGTAATCTCCATTTTGTTTATCATTTCATCTAGCTTTTCTATGGAACTTATAACTGTAGGCATTATTACATATGTTGGGTACTTTTCATCTATAGTTTTTGCAAAATCAAATCTAGGTAAAACTTCCGGTATCATATTTTTTCTTATAAAATAATTTATGAGTTTTTCCGATATTTCTGTAAAAAAGCAAAAAGCAATAATATAAAATATTATATTTAGTGCAGTATTGCCAAAATTAAATATATCTACTGCAAAAAGTACAGTAAACTCAAACGCTAATATTAATATAGATAATATATATATGTGTGGTTTTATTTTATCTACCACTTTATTGTAAAATATCTCTGACAAATAAGATTTTCCCATTTCTTTTTTTAGTAAATACTTCTCATCCGAACAAAGGAAAAATCCGACATGTTTTTTATATTTTACAGAGCAATCAACAGCTTTTTTTGCAACATATAATTCTGATACTTTATATTTTTTAGCAAGCTTTATTATGTAGTTTCTATATCTCGTTTTTGTCTTGTAATCACACTTTTCAAATTCTCCTGTATAATCACCATTTTTTAGCGTTTCATCTACCTTATTTACTGCCTCAAAAATTTCTCTAAAGTTTATTCCTATGAGTTGCTTATATGAAAGTATTGCTCTTCCCATGTAGTCTGTAGTTTTTGCAACTTCCATATGTTCTTTTATTATTGCCTCATCTATAGTAAAGCCTATCTTTTCAGATTCTGACTTTAGCAACTCGTAATATTTTTCTCCTTTTTTTCCAAGTTCTTTTAACCTATATGCCATGTATTCTACAAATGCCGTATTAGCATTCTTTATTTTTGATTCTTCAAGTATATATGTTTTAAAATTTCTAAATACCAAAAACTCTTTTTCAACATTCTCGCATATTCTTAATAAATCAGAATTTTCTTCCTTTAATAAATTTTCTACTATTATCTTTTGCATTTGAGCATGGCATATATTAGTCGCAACACGGGCAATAAACTTTAAAAGCCCAATTTTTATCATTAATATAAATAAATTAAGCTCTTCAGACGTAAGATATGAAGTTTTCTGGTGATTATTTAAACAGTTTTTTATTATATTTTGATCAATATAGCCTGTATTTTGTTCTACAAGTTCATATGCCAAATAATATATACTTATATATTTACTTCCCTCTGATGTTTTTATAACAGGAAGTCTAACATGTCTTAAGCTTTTTTTAGCTTCACAAATTTCATTATGCTCTTGCTCTAATATATACATATTATCTAAAATCCATTGTCCTGCCGAATGAATCGGGAGTTTCATTTCATAAGATTTTTCTAATATTTTATAAGTTTCTTTTATAATTTTATAGTTTTGATCTGCTTCAATAAATATATTTCTAAGCTTATTTTTCATATTTACTAACCCCTCTTACTTATAACGAAATTATATAATAAATAAAAAAAATATGCAACGTTAAAATTGTACAAAAAAGCAAAAAATATTTTTTGTATAAAAACTATTTAAATTACTATATACTAAAGCTAAAAATTGACTTATACAAACTATTATGGTAAAATTACTGAAATGGTGCAGAAAGTAGACTAATTTAACTAAGGAGGTCAGAAAAATGAACAAAAATTATGATCCAGAAAACAGAAAAAAGGAGCTTCCACGCCCTGACAGAGGCACTCCAAGCATTTCCACTCGTGACGAAAAAATAAAAATCAAACCGCCACACAAAAAAGATTCTCCCAAAAAGAAATTTTCCTAAAAACAAAACCGCAACTTCACTTAAAAGTTGCGGTTTGTTCTTTTTATACATTTATTATTTTCTTGACTCTCTATTTCTTAATGTTGGATCAAGTATTTTCTTTCTAAGTCTTATATTAATTGGTGTAACTTCAACTAGTTCATCATCTGCTATAAATTCTATTGATTGTTCAAGTGATAGAGTAACTGGTGGAACTAATTTTAAAGCGTCATCGCTTCCTGAAGCACGAGTATTAGTTAAATGTTTTTCTTTACATACATTAACAGTAAGATCATCACTTCTAGAATTTTCTCCAACTATCATACCAGCATAAACTTCAGTTCCAGGTCCAATAAATAGACTTGCTCTTTCTTGAGCATTGAATAGTCCATAACCTGTAGCTTTTCCTTGTTCAAATGCAATTACAGTTCCATGAGTTCTAGTCATTATTTCCCCTCTATCAGGTTCATATCCTGCAAAAATGTGATTCATAATTCCTGTTCCTTTTGTTGCAGTCATAAATTCGCTTCTATATCCAATAAGTCCACGAGCTGGTATCTTAAATTCAAGTCTACTATAACCTGCTTGTGACTGAGAAGAAGACATATTTGTCATTTCTGCTTTTCTATTTCCCATTTTTTCCATAACCGTTCCAACATATTCTTCTGGGACGTCAATAGTAACAAGCTCCATTGGTTCGCATTTTACGCCATCTATAACTTTATTTATTACTGTAGGGCGAGAAACTAAAAGCTCAAAACCTTCTCTTCTCATATTTTCTATTAAAATAGATAAATGAAGTTCTCCACGTCCTGATACTTTAAAGCTATCTGCAGAATCTGTATCTTCTACTCTTAGTGAAACATTTGTCTCTAATTCTTTATAAAGTCTATCTCTTAGATGCCTTGATGTAACAAATTTGCCCTCTTTGCCAGCAAATGGGCCGTTATTTACAGAAAATGTCATAGAAACTGTTGGTTCATCAATGTCAACAAAGTCAACTTTTTCTGGATTCTCTGGATCTGCTAAAGTTTCTCCAATATTAATTCCAGCAAGCCCTTGAACAGCAACGATATCGCCACAAGTAGCTTCGTCTACTTCAACTTTTTTTAGTCCATCATATGCGAATAATTTTCCTATTTTAATATTTTGAACTGTACCATCGTTTTTACAAACCGCAACATTTTGACCGTTTAATATCTTACCACGTTCAATTCTTCCTATACCAACTCTACCTGTATATTCATCATAATCTATATTAGTAATTAAAAGTTGTAAAGGTTCACTATCATCTCCTGCGGGTTCTGGCACTGTATTTATTATAGTTTCAAATAAAGGTTTCATATCATTATTTTCTTCATCTAAAGAATATTTAGCAAAACCATTTTTACCTGAAGCAAATATAACTTTAAAATCAAGTTGATCATCACTAGCATTAAGATCCATAAAAAGTTCTAATACTTCATCTACTACTTCGTTTGGTCTTGCGCCAGGTCTATCTATTTTGTTTACAACAACTATAGGAACAAGATTAAGTGCAAGTGCCTTGCTAAGTACAAATCTTGTTTGAGGCATTGGTCCATCGAACGCATCAACTACAAGTATAACCCCATCAACCATTTTAAGAACACGTTCTACTTCTCCTCCAAAATCAGCATGTCCTGGTGTATCAACAATATTAATTTTTATCCCATTATATTTTATTGCTGTATTCTTAGAAAGTATTGTTATTCCTCTTTCACGTTCTATATCATTTGAATCCATTACACGTTCTTCTACTTGTTCATTTTGTCTAAATGTACCAGATTGTCTTAAAAGTGCATCAACAAGAGTTGTCTTACCATGGTCAACGTGTGCTATAATTGCTACATTTCTTAAATTTTTCATCTTTAATTCTTCCCTTCCATATGTAAAAACGTATATAACCTAAACTAAAATTTAGGTTATATTTCAATTTAATATCTTTATTATTCTACTACTATTTGACATAATTGTCAATATTTCTTTTAAATTTTGCCAAGAAAAGCAACTGAACATTTTTAAGTTCAGTTGCTACATAATTATCCTGCTTCTTCAATAGGATCGCATCCGGCTTCTTCCAGCATTTTAATTATGCTCTTGTAGCCGTGATAATTTGCAATTTTTAAGGCGAATGAATTCTTATACCTTACGTCAACACCAGAGTCTATCAAAAGACCAACTATTTTAATCTGGGCATTGGTCACAGCTAAAAGAAGATCCTCACCGGTGGGTTTTGCGCCAACATTTAAAAGCGCTTTTACGGTGTGATATTGATTTTTATCGATCGCATATGATAACAGCTTTGTGTCATCAACGTTGCAGGATCTTGCAGGGATACCCCTTACTTTTAATTTGTTTTCTGTCATTAGACTAAAACCTCCATAATTTAAAATTTTTTCATTATAATTATAATATAACGTGAGAAGTATTATACCATATATTTTTCAAAAAGTCAAAAAAGATTAAACTAAATTGTTTAATCTTTTAAATTGTATCTTTTAGATTATATATTTTGTCAAGAAGTTCATCTGAAAAATTTTTTAATCCTTCTTTATCTTTAATCAAGCTTTTATCAACATTTATAGGTTTGCCATATATTATTTTTACTTTAGAGAACATTTTTGCATTCTTTGTTATATATACGGGAACTATTGGCACACCAGCTTTAGCTGCTATGTAAGCTGGTCCAACCTTAGCCTCGCCTCTTTCTTTTTCTACTTTCATTCTCTCACCTTCTGGGAAAATTAAAAGTTTTCTTTTTTCTACATCTTTAAATAAATTTATAGCATGAAGTATACTTTTAACATCTTTTTCTCCTCTACGTATCGGAAAAACTCCAAAATGTTTATATAATTTTGCTAAAAATTTATTTTCAAAAAGTTCCGCCTTAGCCATTATACATAAATGTTTATTATTAGAATATATCCATGCAGGCTCCACCGTATTAGAGTGGTTTGGGCAAATCAAACATTTATCAAGGTTTCTAACATTTTCTTTACCATAAAACTTTACTCGATAAAATATCTTACAAAATATTATGTTTATAAAAAAGCGTATTATAGCTCTCATTTATTTTTCATCTATCCTTTCAGCTATCATGTTTAGTATTTTTTCTGCTGTTTCTTCCACTGTATTATAAGAAGTATCAATATCTACAGCATCCTCTGCTTTTAAAATTGGCGCTTCTTTTCTTTCTCTATCATCTCTATCTCTTTTTTCTAAAAGAGCTTTTACTTCTTCGTAAGTAGTATTGTTTCCCTTTTTGTTTAAATCTTCAGTCCTTCTTCTTGCTCTAACTTCCATAGAACATGTAAAGTAAAATTTAAAATCAGCATTTGGAAATACTACAGTTCCTATATCTTGACCATCTAAAACGACAGATATAGTATTTGCCATATTTCTTTGAAGCTCTAATAATTTTTTCCTAACTTCTTTTATTTTTGAAACATATGATGCAGCCATAGAAACTTCGTTTGTTCTAATAAAATCTGTAACATCCTCATTATTTAAAAACACTAATGTTTTAAGTCCTTTGTATTCTAATCTTACATCTATTTTATCTAAGTTTGAAATTACACTTTCTTTACTTAGTTTTATATTATTCTTTACAAAAAAATATCCTACCGCTCTAAACATTGCCCCTGTATCTATATGAACAATATTTAATTTATTAGCAATATAATCAGATACTGTTGATTTTCCAGTGCCAGGTCCACCATCTATTGCAATAATTATTTTTTTATTTAATTTAACCATTTTACCTCTTCTCCTCTTTATTTTTACTAAAAAATATGATATCATATGTATGTTAATTTGTAAAGATATTAAAAAGTAGGTGGTTAAAAAATGGCAAAAGAATTAAATTACTTGGATAACAAAATAATAATATTATATGTTTTGCAAAACTCCTCGATGAAATCTCTTACAATAGACCAAATAGTAAAATATTTAGAAGAGTTTGACGACATTACATATTTTGACATATGTTCTTATATAGATTCACTAAAAAAAAGTAATTATATTTCAGAAATTATCGAAGATGATACTAAGCTATATATGCTTACAGATTTAGGAATTTCTACACTTACAGAGCTTCTAGAACTTATTCCTGGAGTAGATTTATACAATTTAAAAAAAATGATAAATAAAAATACTGTAAAAATTAAAACCGACTATTCAATAGGTACTAATATTATACCCATAAAGTCAGATGAATATAAGATTTCTTGTTATATAAAAGATGGAACCGACGAGTTAATTAATATAACAATGTATGCAGGAACAAAAGACCAAGCAAAAAACATATCAAAAAATTGGAGTGAAAACTCGGAAAAAATTTATACAAAACTACTATCACTTATGACTATTGATACACAAAACAAATATATAGAAAATAATAAAGAGGAGATTGATTAAAGATGTTAGATATTAAATTTGTAAGAGAAAATCCTGATATAGTAAAGGAAAATATTAAGAAAAAATTTCAAGATCATAAACTTCCACTAGTTGATGAGGTTATACAATTAGATTCAGATATTAGAAAGTTAAAACAAGATGGAGATACACTAAGACAAGATAGAAACAAGATCAGTTCAGAAATTGGCTTGCTTATGAAAGAAAAAAAAGAAAATGAAGCTAGTGCAAAAAAACAAGAAGTAATATCAATAAATAATTCTTTAACTGAAATTGAACAAAAAGAGGCTAAACTTACTGAGAAACTAAAAGAAAAGATGATGAAAATCCCAAATATAATTGATCCTTCTGTTCCAATAGGTGAAGATGATTCAAAAAATGTAGAAAACGAAAAATTTGGCGAACCATTTGTGCCAAACTTTGAAATACCATACCATGCTGATATATGTGAGGCACTTGAAGGTCTTGACAAAGAAAGTGCTGGAAGAACAAGCGGAAACGGATTTTACTTTTTAACAGGAGATATTGCTCGTCTTCATTCTGCAATGCTATCATATGCAAGAGATTTTATGATTGATAAAGGATTTACGTATTGTGTTCCCCCATTTATGATAAGAAGTGATGTTGTAAATGGAGTTATGAGTTTTGAAGAAATGGATGCTATGATGTACAAAATAGAAAATGAGGACTTATATTTAATAGGCACCTCTGAACATTCTATGATAGGAAGATTTAAAGGACAAACTGTAAAAGAATCTGCTCTTCCAATATGTCTTACATCTTATTCTCCATGTTTTAGAAAAGAAGTTGGCTCTCACGGAATAGAAGAACGCGGTTTATATAGAGTACATCAATTTGAAAAACAAGAAATGGTTGTCCTTTGTAAACCTGAAGACGCTATGGAATGGTATAACAAAATGTGGAGTTATACAGTTGAGTTTTTTAGAAGTTTGGACGTTCCTGTTAGAACACTTGAATGTTGTAGTGGTGATCTTGCTGATCTTAAAGTTAAATCTTGTGATGTTGAGGCTTGGTCTCCAAGACAAAAAAAATACTTTGAAGTTGGTTCTTGTTCTACACTTGGTGATGCTCAAGCAAGAAGACTCTCAATAAAAGCAAGAGGAGAAACAGGAAACTATCTTGTTTCTACTCTAAATAATACAGTAGTTGCCTCTCCAAGAGGACTTATAGCAGTTTTAGAAAATAACTACAATGAAGATGGCACTGTATCTATACCAAAAGTTCTACAGTCTTATATGGGTGGCAAAAGTAAAATAGAAATTAGAAAATAATATAAAAATTCAAGGCAGTACAATATTTGTACTGCCTTATTTCTAGTCTTCATGATAAAGACTTTTCTTTATCAGACTATACTGTGAACTTACCTTTATAAGTGACATTATATCAGAGAAAAGTTTTGGAAACTTTGATAAAGTCTTAATATTCTCTCCTTCAGAAAGCAGCCTTACAAGTTCAACAGATAATATATAGTAACTCTCTACCTTACCATATGTTTTTTGCATTGTAGCTCCCATTCCAGAAAGATTAATTAAATTATGAACTTTTGAAATAAATTCTCTATCTGATATAGTAGGCTTTTTTTCACCTAATCTTATTTCATCAATTGTTAATTTAATCTTCCTTCGCAAACTTTCTACAGTTTCGATATAACAAGTTCTTGCTTCAGCTAATTGTTTTTGAATTGATACTCTTACTTGATTAAAAAAATTTGCTGAATTTAAAAGAGCAGCCTCACTCTTTTGAGACTCACTAAGTTCAATGGAAAGAATTTTTCTACAGAACTTATTTTCGCAACTACTAACTGGTACACCTTTTAAGTATCTCACAAGAATCTGTAAACCTTTCTCTTTAGCATCATAACAGCTATAGATATTATTTTGCTCAGCCAATCTAGCAAGTTCGACATCGTCTTTCATTAATATTGACCATATGGGATTATCAAACATTTCAACATCTACGCCATGATCAACTAAAAATTTCATTTGAAATTACCTCCTAAAAATTTTTATTGGGTTTTATGTAAAGCTGAATACATTATACAATAATACCCACATTTTGTCAAACTTCTTTATTTTTTAAAATAACTATGTTATACTATAATAGTTAGATATGTGAGGTAAAAATATGCTAAAAAATATAAAATTCGAAACATCTGTTTTTTCAAAAGACAAAATAATAAAAACTGACCTTCCGCAAATTGTTTTGGTAGGCAAATCTAATGTAGGAAAATCTTCTTTTATAAATGCCCTAGCAAACCATAATAGTCTTGCTAAAGTTGGACAAACTCCTGGAAAAACAAAATGTTTAAATTATTATAATGTTGATAATAAATTTTACATAGTTGATCTTCCTGGATATGGATATTCAACTATGACAAAGAAAGAAAAAGAACAAACAAGTTTACTTATAAATAAATATATAGAGAATTCTAAGTTAATAAGACATATATTCTTTATCGTAGATATCAGACATAACCCAACATCTGATGATAAAATAATGTATAACTGGCTAATATCAAAAAATATTCCTTTTACTATAATAGCAAATAAATCTGATAAAATAGCCAAAACTAAACTTGATGAGTATTGTCTTAATATAACAAAAAAATTATTTGCAAAAGAAGACATTATCGCATTTTCTTCAAAAGATAAAAACAATTTAGAGAAAATAGAGCAAATAATAAACGAGGTGTGCTAATTTCACATCTCGTTTATCGTTCATTTGTTTGTTAATCTTTAAATATGCTACTATGCAGCCTAAAAAGGTCTTGAATCATGAAATTAAGTTCGTATATTCTATTAAATCTAGTTATAAATATACATACGTCCTCAGGTGCTATTTCGTAAAAAGGTGTTATCAGCTGAATGTAACTAGATTTTAGAACTGAGGAATCGTGAATATTAATATAGTTTACTACACTTTTGGCCTCAGACTTTATTTTCTTTAGTATTATCTCTGCCTTAGATCCCTCAGCCACATGATTTTTTATCGCTTCCTCTACCTCTAAAATTAGACTTTGGCAAAGTTTCAAAAAGGATTTTCGAACAAGCTCAATATCTACATTATCAGGATATTCCATATAAAAATCCTTTATGTTTAAATAGCTTGCCTGATCTACATTCTCACTTAAAAGCCTTTTAGATACAGAGCAAATTTTTCTTACCAAATTCACTTCATCTTCTGTAGCCTTTTTTGCTTCTACGTTGTCTATAGCTTCCTTGCATCTACAATACGGTTCTTTAGGATCTACATTGCATTTTTCTGCAGCTTCCCTTAAATCGCACCATCTGTCTGATAGTATCTGCCAAAGATTAGGCATAAAAATATCAGGATTATAGTTTAATTCCTTATCCATCTTTTTGTTCCTCCTAAATAATTATATCTTGGAAAATTTTAATTTTCACTCAGTATTATACATTTTTTTATGAATTTGTCAATAAAAACTAAAAAATTTACGTTACTTTTTTATTATCATTGACATTATTTATCACTTTCACTTGCTATATTTATAAGCTTATCAAGCCTATGTTTAACACCAGATTTGGATATTTTATATTTTTTTGACAATTTCTCGCTTAAAAATTCAATACTTTCATTTGGATATTTTTCTCTTAGCTTTGCAACGTCTTTTAATTTCTCATCTAAACTACTATATTTACCATTCTTTTTTATTTTGTTTATAGCATCTATTTGTTTCATTGATGCCGTAATTGTCTTAGAAAGATTCGCAGTTTCGCAATTAATATTTCTATTTATATTATTTTTTAATTCCTTTTCTACTCTTATATTTTCAAATTTAAATAAAGATGTAGAGACTTCCATCATGCTAAGGAGTAATGAAATTTGCTCTGCTTCCTTAATATACACTATATATTGATTAGTATTTTTTCTTTTTATAAGTTTTGGGGTAAATTCAAGCAAAGATAATAAGTCTACCATATATTCAGAACAAGATTTATTTCTAAATGCAATTTCAAAATGATAATTAGTGGCTGGATTTATTATACATCCCGAGCTCAAAAACGCACCCTTTATAATAGATTTTATACAGCACTCATTTAGCTTTGAAATATCAAAGTATGTTGAAAAATCTTTTTTTACTTGATATTTATTTTGAGTAAGTGTTATATACTCTCCAAATCTTTCAGCATCTACACAACACATACTTTTTTTACTAACTTTAAATTTACTTAAAATTTCTTCTTTTATTTCTGATGAAAACGACATACTACCACCCTATCATTTTTGGCATAATCTTTAATACACTCTATTATATCATAATACTCATAATTTTTAGCCAGTTTTATTATATCATTTAATTCGTCATATCCAATTTCAAAAATGAGATATCCTAAATTATTTATATATTTTTTTGATTCTTCAAATAATCTCTTGTAAAATATTAAGCCATCTTCTCCACCATCAAGAGCCAGCATTGGTTCTTTTTTTACCTCTTTGTCTAAACTATTTATATCATTGCTTTTGATATATGGCGGATTTGATGCGATAATATCATACTTTTCATTTTCATTTAAATTAGAAAACATATTGCTCTCTAAAGTTTCACACTTTCTTTTTGCACCATTTAAAGCAATATTTTTATTTGCAACATTTAATGCTTTACTTGAAATATCTATTAATTTTACTTTTTCTATACTAGAGTTTATAGCCACGGATATACCAACGCAACCACTTCCCGTGCACATATCTACCATGTTTTTTAGAGAAAATTTATCTATGTATTTTATTGCAGTCTCTACCAGTACTTCTGTATCACTTCTTGGTATTAATACATTTTCATCAACATAGTACTTTTCTTTATAAAAATTTTGCTCATGTGTTATATATTGAAGTGGCATATTGTCAAAATACATCTTTTTTATAGCCTCTATTATGCTATTTTTCAAACTTTCATCACAATTTATATCATTTAATAGTAAATTTAATCTATCATATGGGATCCCTAAATAAAAAGAAATTATTTTATTTATTTCAAATTCTTTATATTCTTTTATATCATTATTATTCAGAAAATTTTTTACATAGCTTTTTAATTCTTTAATATTCATTTTTAATCATCCCTTAAAGTAAAAATAAAGAGGCACTACAATAGTGCCCCTTTTTTATCTTTATTTTTTTCCATATTTTTCCATGAACTTAGCAGCTCTACCTTGACTAGAGATAGCTTGTTTTTGACCAGTAAAGAATGGATGACATGCACTACATGTATCAACTCTCATATTATCTTTAACAGATCCAACTTCGATGGTATTACCACATACACATCTAATAGTTGCTTGCTTATATTCTGGTTGTATATCTTTTTTCATCACAAATCACCTTCCTAAAATAGTTTTTCAATTTACTTATCTATTTTAGCATATAAAAAATAAAAAAACAAGCTTTTATTTAATTTTTTTAAAATATTTCATATAATGTAGTATGGAGGTGATCTTTTGATAAATAAAGATAACTTAATTAATTATTTTCTATGTAATTCAAAATTAAAACTTCCTATAACATCTTCTCACTACATAAATACTAAAGAACTTGCTACTTTTAAAAATTTTTCTTCTATAGAAAATACACTTACTTGTTTTACTACAAATTTAAAATGTTTTTGCAATAATTTTTTTTATAAATGATAAAAATTAATGTGACAAAAATCGTTGTTTTTTTATTATTAATATGATATACTAAAAGCGATTTTTAGGCACATTTTAGGAGGTTATATAATATGGAAATGTTTGTTGTAGATGGTCCTTGTAGACTAGAGGGAACTGTAAATATAAGTGGAGCAAAAAATGCTGCTGTAGCAATCCTACCTGCTACACTACTTGTAAAGGGAAAGTGTCACCTAGAAAATGTTCCAGACATTAGTGATATTCGAGCTTATCTTGAAATATTAAAATCACTAGGCTCAGAAATTACTTTTATTTCAAAAAATGAATTTATTGTAGATAACACAAATATAGACACAGCCATTAGTTCATATGAACTAACTAGCAAATTTAGGGCTTCTTATTATCTTTTAGGCTCTCTAATCGGGAGATTTGACGATGTAAGAATTAGTCTACCTGGAGGATGTAATCTTGGTGCACGTCCTATAGATCAACATATAAAAGCATTGGAAAAACTTGGTGCAAATGTTGAAGTAAAAAATGGAAATGTATATGCTACTAAAAAAGAAAGATTAAAAGGCGCAAATATATTCTTTGATGTGGTTTCTGTAGGCGCTACTATGAATGCTATGCTTGCTGCCACTTTATCTGATGGAATTACAATACTAGAAAATGTAGCAAAAGAGCCTCATGTAATAGACCTTGCAAACTTTTTAAATTCAATGGGAGCTGACATCAGGGGTGCTGGAACAGACAGAATAAAAATCAGAGGTGTTGAAAGCTTAAGGCAAAAATCTAGCTATTCAATTATACCAGATCAAATAGAGGCTGGAACATTTATGGTGGCAGCGGCAGCTACACAAGGTGACGTAACAATTGAAAATTGTATTCCAAAACATCTTGAACCAATAACTGCAAAGCTAAGAGAGGCTGGAGCAACTGTTACAGAATCTTTAACTAGTGTTAGAGTAACTATGGCAAAAAGACCAGAACCTTTTAGCATAAAAACAAGTCCATATCCAGGTTTCCCTACAGATATGCAACCTCAAATGTGTGTACTACTTTCTATTTCAAAAGGAACTGGATCAATAGTTGAGGGAATCTGGGAATCTAGATTTCAATATACTGATGAACTAGCTAAAATGGGAGCGGACATCTCGGCTCATAATCAAACTGCAATTGTAAGAGGCGTTGAGAGGCTCTCTTCTGCTCCGGTAAGGTGCCATGATCTAAGAGCAGGAGCTGCCATGATAATTGCTGGCCTTGTAGCAGAAGGCACTACAAAAATCACAAATATTCATCATATATTACGTGGATATGAAGATATTACAGAAAAATTTAATGCTCTTGGAGCACATATTATGTACGTAGAAGAAAAAGAAGAAGGTTAACAAAATGATAAAAATGCACCCATTATATAGTTCAAGTTCTGGGAATATGTTTCATATTGAAACTAATAAAACAGACATCTTAATTGATATAGGAGTTTCATATAAAGCTATAATTCAGGGATTAAAAAGTATAAATAAAGATATATCTGACATAAATGGAATATTAATCACACATGAACACATAGATCATATAAAAGGAATTTCACTGCTATGTAGAAAAAATGATATTCCAATATATGCTTGTGGTGATACTGCTACATATCTTGAAGACTATCTCTCAGAACAAAATATAAAATCTAGAATTATACGTGTAGAATATAATGTACCTTTCAAAATACTAGATTTTGAAATAACACCATTTGAAACTTCTCATGATGCGGTTGCTCCATGCGGTTATGATATATATACAAATGGAAAACATGTAGCTTATGCTACCGACCTTGGTATTATTACTGATGATATCACATCACATTTTAAAAACTGTGACTTTGCAATATTAGAAGCTAACTATGATAAAACAATGTTAGAATTCGGCGCTTACCCTTTCAACACAAAAAGAAGAATTGCTGGAATTAAAGGCCATCTTTCAAATGAAGATTCCGGAAAACTTATCGCAAGTATGTATAATTATAATTCAAAAAACTATATATTATCTCATATGAGTGAAAATAATAATAACATTGAAATGGCAAAACAAAGTATTAATTGCATACTAGAAGAGCAAGGAATAAGCTTAGAGGATATTTCTATAAATTTTGCCTCTAAAAATCTATCCTCAGAGGAGTATACAATATTATGATAAATATTAAAATTATTTGTATTGGTAAAATGAAAGAAAAATCTATGAAGGAAGTTTTGGATGAATATATCAAAAAGCTTTCAAAATTCGCTAGACTTGACATAATTGAGCTTGCAGATGAAAAGATACCAGATAACGCAAAAACTGCTGAGATAAGCAAAATTAAAGAAATTGAATCTAAAAAGATATTAGATACAATAGATAAAATTGGCAAAACGTATGTTTTTGCCTGTGACCCTAATGGAAAACAACTAAATTCTATTGAATTTGCAGACACTATAGAGTCCTCTCTTCTTTTAAATTCAACTCTTACTTTTGTTATTGGAGGTAGTCTAGGTTTAAGTGATACGCTAAAACAAAAAGCCAATAAGTTAATATCTTTTTCTAAACTTACTTTCCCACATCAGCTTTTTAGAGTTATACTTGCAGAACAAATTTACAGAGCTTTTAAAATTATAAATAATGAAACATACCATAAGTAATTGGTATGTTATTTTTTTATTATTTTTCTCTCAGGTATTCCAACTACCGTACTTCCTTCTTCAACATCACGTAACACAACAGAATTGGCGCCTATTTTTACGTTATCTCCTATAAGTATATTTCCGAGTATTTTGCTACCAGACCCAATAAACACGTTATTCCCTATAGTAGGATGTCTTTTAATGCATTTTTTTCCAGTTCCACCAAGAGTAACTCCGTGATATATAGTGCAGTCATCTCCTATTTTAGTTGTTTCTCCTATAACTACTCCCATTCCATGATCTATTACTAATCTTTTTCCTATAGTAGCTCCTGGATGAATTTCTATACCAGTAAAAAATCTATTTGTCTGTGAGACAAATCTTGCTAAAAAATATAATCCTTTTATATGAAAAAAATGAGCAATTCTATGCATTATTATTGCTTTATATCCTGGATACAAAAAAATAACATACCAAATGTTTCTTGCTGCAGGATCTTTTTTAACAAAATTTTGAGCATCTAAATACATTTCATTAAAAGCTTGTTTAATTTTACAAAAAAAATTCTTCAAAAATATATCACCTCCGCTTATTATAATATATTTTTGAAAAATCTTATTGTTACATTAATCTATTTATAAATTTATTCTTTTTATACTAGTTGCAATATTTTTCGTATCATCAGTTTCTACAATTATTGCATTAAAAATCGCACTATTTCCTGAACATTCATATTTTATCTTTTCACCAGTTACAAACCTTCTAATTGCAATCTCCTTTTTTAATCCAAGTACGCTATCAGAAGGGCCTGTCATACCAACATCTGTAATATATGCCATCTTCCCATCTATTATTTTTTCATCTGCAGTCTGTACATGTGTGTGTGTACCAAAAACACATGTAACATCATCTTTAAGATAATATCCCATAGCAATTTTTTCTGCTGTAGCTTCTGCATGAAAGTCAAGGAAAATATAGTCTACATTTAATTCTTTTAATTTTTTTATTATCTTTTTTGCGCTATCAAAAGGGCATATAGAATTTTCCTCTTTTACTTCTCCTATATTTACTCTTCCTATCAAATTCATTATAGCTATTTTTTTTCCATTTTTTTCAACTAATATATATTCCTTATCCTCAAGATTAGTAATGTTTGAAGGAATTATAAGTCTTGGCAATTCCTTATACATAGTAGCCATTTCTTTTCTGTAATATATATGATTTCCCATAGTAATCGCATCTACTTTTGCTTTAATCAATCTATCATATTCTACTTTTCTTAATCCCTTACCATTTGCGGAATTTTCGCCATTAGCAATAATAAAATCAATATTTTCCTTTAATGTTAACTCTTTTATTTTTCTCTCAACCATATTAAGCCCAGGCTGTCCGAACTATATCGCCAATTATTAAAAACTTCATATCTTATGCTCCTATTTTCGTTTATTATATTACTATATAACATAAAAAAAGTCAAGAAAAATTCCCAAATACACCATTACATAAAAGTTAAATTATGTAATAATGTATCCAGGAATATATTCAAATTAAATTACTTACCCTTTAAAATTTTAAGTATATTCTTATTACCTCTTTCCCTCGCTGCAGAAATTACTTCATTATTTTTCCTGTCTGCTCCGAACTTTATAAGTTTCCTTACTATTTCTTCATTGTTTTTCTTTACAGCCAACACTAATGCAAAACTTTCAAAATTATTTACCGGCACTCCAGCTTTAAGAAGAATATCTACCATTTCAATATTTCCTCTTCTCACAGCTTCACACAGTGAATAATTTCTTTTTGAATTTACATTAATATTATTATTTAAAAGTAACCGAACAATGTCTAAGTTCTCAGACTCAACAGCATAAATTAGGGCATCTCCGTCATTTCTGTTTACATCTTCTCCAAGCTTTATTAGTTTTTCTACTACAGAATAGAGGTTATACCGTGCTGCATAAACTATTAAAGGAACATTATTTACAAAAATTTCAGTATTTTCTCCTATCAATTCCATTAAACGTTTCGGGTCCTGTACCTCATCACTGCACGTCGTAAGACAGATTTTTTCAGTTTTAGTGCTCATATAAAATTTTCCTCCTGCAAAATATTGCATATAACAAAATATTTAAATTCTAAGGTATTATATCACAAATTCCTCTATTTTACAACGTTTTTATACAGCTTTTCTTTTAGTATTTTGGCATCTTGAACCTATAGTGTCAATTAGTTTACCATCACTATATATCGAAACTAACTCACAATTATTTGCACAACCGCTACAATCGGATGACTTAATATCAAATTTTTTATCTTTAATATCAAAATCAAAAGGTAACTTCTCAGTAGCAGAATTTTTCGAAATTATAGCTATTCCAAGCGCGCCAAAAAGATGTGAATCTTTATCTACATATACTTTTTTATGTAATAACTTTTCAAACGCCTTTACAACACCAATATTTTTACTTACTCCTCCTTGAAATACTACTCTATCCTCTATTTTTTTATTTTTACACAAATTGTTTAAATAATTTTTTGCAACAGCCTCACATATACCTGCTATAATATCTTCTTTTTTAGCACCGACCTGTGCTCTATGAACTAAATCAGATTCAGCAAATACTGTACACCTTGCGGCAATTTTAGCAGGATTTTTAGACGTAAGAGCAATTTTTCCTATATCTTTTACGTCTACTCCAAGTCTCTTTGCTTGTGAAGATAGAAAAGCACCTGTTCCAGCAGCACAAAGAGTATTCATTGCATAATCTACTACTACCCCATTTCTTATAAATATTATTTTTGAGTCCTGACCTCCTATTTCAAGAATTGTAGAAACGTCTTTATATCTTGACATAGTTCCAACTGCATGAGCAGTTATTTCATTTTTTATTACATTTGCACCAAGAATACTACCAATTAGATTTCTAGCAGATCCTGTTGTACCAATCCCATATAATTCTACATTAATACCAAAATCATCTATTTGTTTTTTTAAGCTTTCTATAACTTTTTTTGTAGCATCAATCGGAGAAGCAGATGTCTCTAAATATTCAGATGCAATTATATCATTTTTTTCATTTATTATTACTCCCTTAGTAGATATAGAACCTATATCTACCCCTAAAAAATACTTTTCCAAATTTACACAACTCCTTTTAATTTACTTTCCTTTTTCATTTTAAGCATATCGGCAAATGCTTCTATTCTTGTTAAAATTCCCTCTCTTGACGTTTGTGAATCAAATGTTAAATACATTATTGGCATATCGAAATCTTCGGATACTTTTTGCAATATCGGCATGGCATTAATTTCTGGTGTACATCCAAATGGTTTTAGATGAATAATACCATCATAACCTTCTTTTGCAAGAGTTACTGCGTGTGCAATGCTCTCAGCACCATCTGCACCAAGCGTGTAATTTATATAATCTTTTGCATCTTCTAATATTTTTTTCTCACTTTTACCTTTTCTAAATAATAAATATGTAACGGTAGTATATCGTCTTAAGCTTATTCCAAGCCTTGTTAGTTGTTCTTCCATAAAAAAACTTGCGAATGGCTCCATTAAGCTATAAAGCTCACCGACCAGACCTACTTTTAAAAAATCTTGATTTTTATTTAGCCTTACTCCTCGTATTCTCTTTTCATATGTATTTTTAATTCTTATAAAATCTTTTCTATCTTTTACTACTTTAAGTTCCCTTAAAAATTCATCATGTATTTTTTCAAGTTCTCCGAAACTTTACTTGATATAATATATTTTCTCTTACATAAGTTTCTAAATCATCCATAAACTCTATCATCTTTATTGTAAGTAAAAATCTTGATACAAAATGTGCAAAACTTAATTTGCTGTTAAAGTTTTTTACTTTTTTATATATTTTTGAAATATTTATACCTTGTGGATCCGAAAGCGTTATAAAGTCAAAATTATAGCCTAAATCTTTTAATATTTGCTCTTGCACTTCGCTATAATACCCATATTTACAACCACCACCAATTTGTACTAACACATTTGCTCCTGCCTCCAACACTTCTATATAATTTCCCATATTATATTTAAAAGGAGTACAAATAAATTCTGGGCTATTTAATGATCCTATTTCGAGGCTTTTTATAGAATTTTTATTTGGCACTAATATCTCACATTTTGATTTATCAATTAAGTTATCAAATAAATTGTATACTGGTATATAATAGTTTCCTATATGAGGAAAACTAATTATGTTCTTTTTCATAAAAATTCCCCCTTACATTACATCTTGTATTACATTAAAGGTATCTTTGTTTATTATATCTACAAAACTTTCCAATCTTGTAATATATCCCTCTAGATTGGTATGTTCATCAAGAACCAAAGATATAGATGGTATATTTTTTATTTTTCTTTGCATAAGTTCAGTAACAAGTGAATCTCCACCACATGGAAAGACTGAAATATAAATTATTCCATCTACACTCTCAAGAGTAGAAAGTGCTCCGGAAACTAATTTTTTTGATCCTCTCCAATATAAAGTTTTTGTTATATCTTTATATTTATCACTCATTTTTTGTTTACTTGCATAAACTACTCCTATTCCTTGTGATTTGATAAAATTACATATAGGTTTTCCAAGTAAATTATCTTCAAATACGTATGGATGAGCAACAACAAGTATTTTTTTTCTTTCATTTGTATTAGTTTTAAAAAAATATTTTTCTGTAGCTTCTTTTTCCAACTTACATACTCTTTTTGCTTTAATATAAGCAATATATGCTTTTAATGGATTTATCCCCAACTTATTTGCAAGTTCTACATACGATGTAATTTCACTCTTCCCCTTATCATAATCTAAATTAAGTGTAATAAAATTTGCATCAAATAGATTTTTACATATATCATACATTGCATAAAATTTCACACATTCTGTTTCATTTTTCTTATATGTACATAATCTTGGGACAAATATATAATCTATATTTTCTTTTTTTGACCTTTTTACTAATGAATCCACATGTCCTATAAAAATTTTAGACGCAAGACATGACTCAGATGTAGAAATTCTTATTCCCTCTTCCTTTATTTTATTTGTTGTGACACCACTAAATATAACATCAATTCCAAGTTCATTAAAAAATGTCTTGTACATTAAATTAGAGCCTTCAAAATATAGCGCATTTGGTATACCAACTCTCATATAAAATCACCTAAATTTATTTTTGGTAATTTTTTCTAAATTATACAAAAAGGAGACAAATAAACTTTGTCTCCTATAAATTATTTTATTTAAATATATCTAGCATTTTTTTCTTTATTCTCTCTTCTCTTTTTAGAGTTTCTTCTTTTTGTACTTCTAAACATAAATTGTCATTTAAAAATACAACATCGCCTTCTTTTATTTTTAATTTTTTTTCTTTATCTGACATCTTATGATTTATCATGTTTTCGCTTTCATCTTGTAATACTAATATATCCTCTTCTATTCTATCAACGACGTACTTCACTTGCTCTCTCCTTTTTCTACAGTAAATTTTATGTTATTTCCATCACTTTCTGATATTATAGTTCCATTAATATCAGTTCTAAACACTTGAATATTTCTTATTGATAATCTTTTTAATATAGCCTCTTTTGGATGCCCATAATCGTTATTTTCTCCTACACAGATTACTGCATACTTTGGTGAAACGGCATCTAAAAATTTAGCACTAGTAGAAGTAGTTGAACCATGATGTCCAACTTTTAGAACATCTGCACTTAAATTTTTATTATTGTTTATGAGACTAGTTTCAATAAGATTTTCAGCGTCACCCATAAGAAGGTACGATATTTTGCCATATGTAACTTTGAGTACTATAGAGTAATTATTTTGATTATCATATTTTACCAAAGGTTCTGGAGATAATACTTCTATTTTAACATCATCTAAGTTATATACAACACCCGACTTTGCTTCTTCTATCTTTTTTCCTTTAGAGATAATGCTATCTATAAATTTTTCAAATGTTATAGTATTTGCACTAGTATTTGGAAAAATTATATTATCAAAGTTAAAATTCTTAATAATTTTGTCCATACCGCCGATATGGTCTTCATGAGCATGAGTACCAAATATATATGTAAATTTTTCTATACCTAAACTCTTTATATATGATACTAATTTATCTTCACTAGAATTAGGTCCAGCGTCAACTAATGCATATTTTCCAGATTTTTCTATTAATATACTATCCCCTTGACCTACATCTATAAAATAAATTTTTAAATTATCAGATTTTTCTTCAATTTCATCGCTATTTTTAGTATCTACAGTATTTTGCGTTAAGTTACCTAAAACATCTTCCCCTAGTATTATCTGTTTTATATCTTCTGTATTAACTCCTAGATATGTCATAAAGATGACAGAGAAAGTTAAAACTGCTATAACTACAATATTAGTTTTTTTAATTTTTTTATTTTTCATATATCCCTCTTATTATAAAATAAAGGATTGCACTAAAAATGCAATCCCCAGCTTTATTATTTTGCTATTTCAGTAGCTCTCATTTCACGTATTACATTAACCTTTATTTGGCCAGGGTAAACCATTTCTTTTTCAATTTGATTTGCAACATCACGTGCTAAAATAACCATAGATGCGTCATCAACTTGTTCTGGTTTTACAATAATTCTTACCTCACGACCAGCCTGTATAGCGTAAGATTTATCTACACCCTTATATGAATCACATATTTCTTCTAATTTTTGTAAACGTTTTATATACGTACTTACTGTTTCTCTTCTAGCGCCAGGACGAGATGCTGAAACAATATCTGCAGCTTGTACTAAGATTGCTTCTATTATCTTTGGCTCACAATCTCCATGATGAGCTTCCATTCCATAAATAATTTCATCTTTTTCTTTATATTTTCTAAGTAGTTCTATTCCAAGGCTTACATGTGTACCTTCTACATCTTGATCAAATGATTTTCCAATATCATGGAAAAGCCCTGCACGTTTTGCTACAGTAGGATCAATTCCTAGTTCAGAGGCAAGTAATCCTGCAATATTAGATACTTCTATAGAATGATTTAGAACATTTTGACCATAACTTGTTCTATATCTTAATTTTCCAAGTAATTTTACAAGATCTGGATGAACATTAATTACACCTGTTTCAAATAATGCTCTCTCACCTTCATCTTTTATAGTATTTTCTACTTCTTGTTTTGCTTTTTCAATCATTTCTTCAATTTTTCCCGGATGTACTCTTCCGTCAGCCATAAGTCTTTCAAGGGTAATTCTTGCTACTTCACGTCTTATTGGGTCAAAACTTGAAAGAACTATAACATCTGGCGTATCATCAATTATTAGATCTACACCTGTTAGAGTTTCTATTGTTTTTATGTTTCTACCTTCACGTCCTATAATTCTTCCTTTATAATCATCACTTGGAAGTTGTACTACTGTTACCGTAGCCTCTGATGTATGATCTGTAGCACATTTTTGTATTGAGTTAACAAGTATCTCTTTTGCTTTTTTGTCCACCTCATCTTTAGCCTTTTCTTGCTCAGTATAAATATAGTTTGCAATTTCTACTTTCATCTCATCTTTTAGTCTATCCATTAAATTTTCTTTTGCCTCATTTTGAGACATTTTTGCAATTATACTTAATTGTTCAATTTCCCTTTCTTTTCCCTTTTTTAAGTCTTCTTCTTTCTTTTGTAATTCTTCAGCCTTTTTAACTATACCTAGCTCTTTTTCTTCAATTAGAGCAGCACGTTTATCAACTAAATCTTGTCTTTGATTAATTCTGTTTTCAACATCTTGTAATTCTTTTTTTCTCTCTTTAGCTTCTTTTTCAAATTCATCTTTTTGAGCAAGCATTTCATCTTTTGCTTGAATAATCATTTCTTTTTTTAGACGCTCAACATCTCTTTTTCCATCTTCAAGTATCTTTTTTGCCTGTTCTTCTGCAGATGAAACTTTTGACTCAGCTATTTTCTTTCTATATCCTATACCAATATAGAAAAATATTACAGCACTTACTACAAAAGCAATTACTGCTGATAGTACTATGTATAACATATTTTCCTCCTTATATTAAATTTTCAATGTCCAACAATATATATTTTTAAATTATAATTATTTATAAATTTATACGTTAGAAGTTTTCTTTCTAATGCTTAGGTCTACTCAATATATGTAAACCTACACATATAAATTATACAATATAATTTATAATTGCGCAAGCATTTATTAAAATATTGTTTATTAACAAAAAAAATATAGAGCATATTAATAAAAATACGCTCTATACTAAATTTAACTATTTTTTATTTATTATTTTCAAGTTGCCACATAAGTATTGGATAACCATCATTTTTAGAAGGATCTGTTGTCCATATTCTACTTTCATCTGTAACTCCTGTATTTAACAAGTATGCAATAGAATCCTCTTGTGTATAACTTTTAGTAAAGTACTGTCCTTCTTTTGGTTCACCTGATGTCTTTGTAATTTCATTATCATAGTCTATTCTATCACAACTTGTATCCAAATAATATGAATTATAAACATAAGGATATCCTCTGCCTGCTCTAATTCCGCCATAATATATAGAGTCCCCCTTCATAATTATTTTTCCTTTATTATACGAATTATAAACTTTAGAATTAGAAGATCTACTTACACATATACCAGAAATATAATCTTCAGTTCCTGTTATAGTTCCACTATTATAACATGATCTTATAATTGCCATATTTTCACTATATGCTATTATACCACTGGCATTTCCAGCGGTTGAAGTTATATCGCCTATATTATAGCAATAATTAACATCACTACAACGACTTATAATATATCCAATAATTCCACCTACGCCATTTTCTCCTTTAACTATTCCTGTATTATAACACTTTTCAATAACATTAGCTGAACTTATAATCCCAACAATTCCACCAGAACTACCATTTGAGATAATATTTCCTTCATTGTGCGAATTAACTATCCTGTTAAAACTATTTGCTCTACTTATTATACCTCCAGCACAATAATTGGGATTATTTATATTTCCATAATTAATACAGTTTATTATTTCTATATTTGAATTATCTCCTAAACATAAAATTCCAGCTGCTCCCTCTTGAGATGTGGATGAACTATTAATATTTATATAATTTTTACAATTTGATATTACAACTTTTCCTCCATCTGCTCTTCCACAAATACCTGCTGTATAACTTGCATTAGTTTCGATGCTACCATAAACAGACAAATTTTCAATCGTAGCATCTGTACATTTTCCAAATAATGCAGCAGCAAAATTTTCTTTTGTTATCTTAACATTTAATATTTTGTGATTATCTCCATCAAAATTACCTTTAAATCTTTTAGTGTTATTTCTAGCCATTATTGGTACAAATTCTATATTATTTAAGTCTAAATCAACTGTAAGTTTAATATATTTTCCCGAAAACTCATATGTGCCATATGCATTATTTGTTTTTCCACTATTAGTTATGTCCCTAAAATATGCAAATTCTTTAGCTGTAGTTATCAAATATGGATCATCTTTTGTACCACTTCCACCTCCAAGAGACTCTGCTGAAGTTCCATCCCACACGTCAGCTTTTTTCTTTACTACTATTGCAGATGAGATCTTTTCAACTTTCATATCATTTGTACAAACCAAAACATGTAAATAATATGTTCCAGGATTTGTTATACTTTTAAGAGAAATTTCTGCATTACTTCCCTCTACAGTATTTGGATATTTTGCCTCATCATCTACACCAAGTTTTTCTTTTGACTCATTTATTACCCATTTTGAATATGAAAGTCCTTCTACTTTAGATAGAT
>PPYE01627268.1_pt1 | contig 54235 bp, 39 predicted proteins | sample 1559881 | NCBI WGS metagenome assembly PPYE01 (sample SAMN08240022, study PRJNA423297) | Human gut metagenome, whole genome shotgun sequencing project.
GCAGCTTCACTTGGAACGGGACATTTGTCTTGTGCCGTTTCGACAATATCCATTTCTCACCGTTCACCTCCACTATTTCGTCCGTTGTGAGTTCTTTCATATCCACGAAAGACAAGGCGGTGAAGCAGGCGAAAATGAACAGATCCCGCACCAATGCGAGGGTGGGGTTGTCAAACTCGTGCGCCATGATTCTTTTGATTTCGTCCTCTGTCAGATATTCCCGTTCCTTAACATTCGGGCTGATATGGAACTGCGCAAACGGATTTCTCGGTATCAGTCCGTTATAGTGCGCACGCATGACCACGCCTTTCAGCCACATGCAGTTCAGCCAGATGGTGGCGTTTTTCAGTCCCCGTTCAGCCGTAAGATAAGCCGCAAACTCCCTGATGAAGTCGGGCGTAAGTTCCAGCATGGACATGTCCGTCCGTCTGTAGAATGACTTGATAAAGGCTGCGACATAGTTCCTTGCCCTTACCATGACCTTATACGTGCCGATGCTGCGGTCTTTGCCGACACGTTTCAGGAAGTTGGCGCAATCCTTGTCAAAAGCCTTTATCAGTGTCTCATACTCGCTTCCTACCCCTTGGTAGGCATTGCGCACCATTTCAGCCGTTACGTATGCCTCTCGGTCGGATATGCGCTGATAGTGCTTGATGATTTGCGCCTTGATGTTGTCCAATGCCAGATTGACGTTCCGTGCTTCGGCACTCTTGCCTTTGGCTCGGTTGCCTTTCGCATCCCAAAGGGTTTTCGGGATGGTCTGCTTGCAACTGAACTGCGCCACAGTACCGTTGATTGTCACTCGTCCCATGATGGGGACAATACCGTCTTTCTCCTTGCTGCCGTTCACGTAGAACAGCACTTTGAATGTACTTCTTGCCATACTCGTTTTTTTTGTTTGCAAAGTTAAATATCAACGAGTTAGACCTTGATACGCAAATCGGTGACAAACGGTGCAATAGCATCTCTCATATATGTTAAATATTACTCTTTCACGGGTAATGATTTAGTAACGAAACAACGTCCATTATCCGCATTTTTTGTGCTGAAACTAACTGATTATAGATTTTGACAAACAAACAAAATACTGATAATCACGTAAATTCAACACTCTTTTTCCCTCCTTAAAAATGGATGCAACCAATGACATCACCGTCTTTTTTTACGACAATATAACCTCCATTGGCATTGAAACAACCATCCCACGGAGAAGACACTGTCATGCCGAGAGCGAAAGCTAAAAGGAACTGCTTGATTTTGTACGCATACATTGGCTGTCCTTCCGGACTATTGATGTGTAAGGGATCATCTTGCGCAACTTTCTGGGTTGCGACTGAAACTTCACTTCCTTGACCTGAATAATATTTATCCATACATTCAGCGATGATACGAGCCATGCCCAAATCAAGCATAGTAAGATTATTTCTGAGAGTTTCGCCCGAAATTTTTGAAACAATTTTATTTTTCGATAATCAGGCGTCCCTGATAGCTTACATCGAAAGCGCCGGCGCAGGTGAAGGTAACCGTCAGCTCGGTCCTTGCGGCCTCGCCCGTGAGGTTGGTGATTACGTATTTGGCGAAGGGCGTGCCCTTGATTTCCGGTGTGACCGAGGCGGCGCTCAAGTCGATGGTTTTTTCCTCGCCTGTGTAGGAAATACCCGGTACTTCCATTTCGAGGGCGGGCATTTCGGCGGCGAAGCGGGTTTCGTGCATCAGGATTCGCACCTTGCCTTCGCCGTCGGCAACCAGTTCGAAGAGAGCTTTCCCGTCGGTGAACGTGGCGCCCGAGGCGACCGTCGTGACGGTCGAGGTGCCGAAGAAAAGCATGTTGGCCGTGACGGTTCCGTCGTTGATCGAGGTGTTTTCCGTGGCATACGTATACCCGTCGGGGAGTTCCGGGGTAGGATCGGGATCGCCGGTGCAGCCATCCGAGCAACTGCTCAAAGCAGCCGAGGCGAGCAGGGAGAAGGGGAGGAGAAACGTGAAGAATTTTTTCATAGTATGGAATTTTATAGGGTGATGCTCAATGAAACGCCGAAAGTGCGTGGCCGGCCCCGCTGCAGGAACGAGTTGCCGATCGACATGAAATAGAATGTATCGTAGCGGGTGTCGGTCAGGTTGCGTCCCCAGACATCGACGGCCCAGTGGCGGTGTTCGAAGCGAATCGAGGCTTCCAGCAGGGCGTAGAAGGGTTGCGAGAAGGTGTTCGCTTCGTTCCAGTAGATTCGGCCCGCACCGTTGGCAGCCACTCGGAAGATGACGTATTCGAGCCAGTTCCAGCCCGTGCGGAGCGTATAGGACGCTCCGGCGTAGAGCGTGTGCTGCGGGGCGTAGGGGATGAAGTTGCCAGCGTAGTCGGCTTTGCCCGTATCGAATTTGACGAACGTGGCGCGGGTGTAGCCGTAGGCGACTTGCAGGTCGAGGTTTCGCCAGAGGGTAGCCAGCAGCGACGCTTCGCCGCCGAAGCTGCGCGTGCGGCCGGCGTTAGTCATCAGACGGCCCGTGACCTGTCCTTCGGGGAAGACCGTGAGCTGCTGGTCGCGGCAGTCGATGTAGAAGAGCGCCAGATCGGCCTGCACCTTGTGCGAAGGGGTCGAGAGGTGGGCACCCACCTCGTAGTTCCAGCTTTTCTCGGGTTTGTAGGTCACCACGTCGGCCACGTCGTAGAGCGAGCCGAATCCCATCTGTTTCATCACTTGCTGCTGCAGGACATCCGAGAACATCTGGGTATTGAATCCGCCGGCCTTGTAGCCTTTGCTGACGGTGGCGTAGAGCGTGTTACGCCGTGAGCTGCCCATCCGGTAGAGCACCGATATTTTGGGAAGTATCTCCGTGAAGGATTGTTTGAGCGTACCCGGCTGATCGACCAGAATAGCATGGGGATAGCTCGTGCCGTCGGGTGTTTGGGTCGTGTAGGTGGCTTCGGCATAGCTTCGGTAGTGGAGCTTCGAAGCCTCGAAATCAACGCGCAGGCCTGCCGTGAAGCGCCATCGGCCGGCGTCGTAGGTGGATTCGTGGTAGAGGGCCGCTCCGTAGTCGGGCGTGCGGAAGCGGCTGTCGAGCAGGAACGTATCTTCGCTCCATTCGGCGTGAATCCCCTGCGGCTCGAAACGATCGAGGATCAGGTTGCGGATGCCGTCCTCCTTGAAGAGCACCGGTGCGTGCATGCTGGTATGGCGGTAGAAGCCGAAAGCACCGAGGAGCCAGCGGTAGGCTTTGTCGTCAGGGGAGCGGAACACGAGGTCTTCGGTCACGGCGTGCTCCCGGCGGGCCTGTGTCAGTGTAAAATAGGAGAGCGGCAGGAAATCCTGGTCGAGGTTCATCCGGTCGTCGAGGTACTGATAGCTGGTGATGCTCGCTACGGAGAATTTCTCTCCTTCGTAGCGGATCGTCAGTCCGTCGTTGAAGTTCGTGCGGCGGTAATCGCTCGGGTCGTTGTAAGCGATCTGGCCGGTTTCGACATAGGCGTAAGGGTAGCCGCCCTGTTCCAGCTTGACGAACGAGAAGGTGTTGTCGATACGAAGTCCGTGCAGGTTGCGGTACTGTACCTTGAACCGGCCGCCGCCGCTTCTCTCCCAGTCGCATTTTTCACCGGTATAGAGGTTCTTGAAGAAGCCGTCGGTCTTGGAATAGTAGGCTCCGACCGAGAAGCCGACCCGTTCGCTTGTTTTGTAGTAGGTCGAAATCCGGTATTTCTGCGTGTTGCCGCTGCCGTATTCCATGCCCAGCCGCACTCCTTCGAAGGTGAAGGGCGACAGGGTATAGACGTTTATTACGCCGCCCATCGTGTTGCGTCCGAACAGCGTGCTCTGGGGGCCGCGCAGCACTTCGATCCGCTCGATGTCCGTCAAATCGAAGTCGTAGGCGTCCTTGTTCAGGTAGGGGATGTTGTCGATGTTGAGCCCCATCACCGGTTGGTCGATGCGGGCGCCCAGTCCCCGGATGTAGATCGAGGAGGTCATGCGCGAGCCGTAGTCCGGGATGTGGAAGTTGGGAACCGCCTGCGAAACCTCTTTCAGGGCTGCGACGTGCCGCCGTTCCAGATCCGTGCGTCCGATTACGGAAGCCGTTACGGGTTGGTTGCGCAGGTTGAGGCCCTGTTTGATGGCCGTGACCTGGATGTCCTCCACTTGGATAACGGAGTCCGCCAGTGCCGGAGTGGAGTCTTCCGGCAGCGCGGGGGCGGCACATACGCTCATGGCGTGCAGGAGTATGCACGCCGACAGAAAGATGATATGGATCGCCTGGCGGATCATCGGATCGTTTCGAACGGCAAAAACGGCGCAGACCGTAGAGTCCGTCGGTTTTCTCCGATTTCGCCGGAGCGCCGCGTTCGCTTTTACCGCGATTGTTCGGGGACAAAGGAACGATATTCCGATCGTTTTTGCAACCCTCATTTATGAGGAGTGCGGATGTCGCTTTCGTCCACGTAGCCCATGCTGACGGCGCAGATGACGAGTGCGGCGACGGACTGTACGCCGAGCTTCTGCATGATGTTGCGGCGGTGGGAGATGACGGTCGTGAGCCCGATTTGCAGCCGGTCAGCGATCTGTTTGTTCAGCAAACCCTGAGCGATGAGCGTCAGCACTTCCGTTTCGCGTACGGAGAGCAGGTTGGCGGCCGGAGTGCCGTGCTGCCGGGGAAGGGCATGGTCGGGTCGGGGCGCTTCGCTGCGCAGGCACAGCAGATCGTGTACCAGTCGTTCTTCGCCGCCGAAGATATCGATCTGGCGCATCCGGGCGAACTGGGCCGAATACCCTTTGCCCAGCAGGATCGTCTTGTGACTGTTTTCCAGGAAGAAGGTGCGGTGGCGCATGAAAACCTGCATGGCGGCGAAATAGTGGAAATAGCGCTCCGGTCCGGATGCGATGAATTCGGTGAAGCTGTCGAACACGGCGATCTCTCCCGGAGGACCTACCTTTTCGAGAATCGTCCGCAGGCCCAACCCGATCAGGATGTTGGGCGTAATGACGGCGATGGCCGGTTTTGTTGGGGGACAGCTCATTCGTGGTGGTAGGGTTCGTTGTTCAGGATGGTGAAAGCCCGGTATATCTGTTCGGCGAAGATGGCTCGCACGATCTGGTGCGAGAAGGTCATCTTCGAGAGCGACAGTTTGGCGTCGGCCCGTGCATATACCTCGTCGGAGAATCCGTAGGGGCCGCCGATGACCATGACCAGCCGCCGGATGCCGCTCGCCATGCGTTTTTGCAGCCAGTAGGCGAAGTCGATCGAACGGTATTCGTCGCCCCGTTCGTCGAGCAGCACCACGTAATCCCCGTCGCCGAACTGACGCAGGAGGCTGGCGCCCTCGGTCGTGCGCTGCTGTTTGGCCGAGAGGTTCTTGGTGTTTTTTACGTCGGGCAGGACCGTGACGGCGAAACGGCAATAGAAATTGATTCGCCGGGCATACATGGCCAGCAGCGATTCGATCTCCTTGGAGTCCGTTTTTCCGATTACGATCAGTTCGATGTTCACGTTGGTTGGTTTATGGTCGTCCTGCCGGCGGCTTTTGGCGGCGGAGCGGCGATAGGTTGTTTCTGCGTCCGGCGATTCGCCAACAGGCATGACGGTTTCCGGCCGAATGTGCGGCCGGGGTACGTTACGGTTTTCAGGGGACTATTTCCAGGTCCGTATCCCACTCTCCGTCGGCATCGATGCAGATTACGGGACGCGAAGGTTCCACGGACTTGAGCCACTGATAGGCTTTGTACATATTATATCCGTTGCCCGACTCTCCGCCCAGAGCGAATCCGATGATGCAGGTGTGGTTGCGGGAGCGGTAGTACATGTTCCGCACGCGTTCGAGATATTCGTCCGCAAGACGCGGATCGTTGCTCGGGGTGCCGCCTGCGGTGCGATCGTCGCGCTTTTCCGGAGCGTTGATATTGGCCTGATCGATCACGAAGAGGCCCAGTTCGTCGCACAGATTGTAAAACCAGTAGGGTTGAGGCGCATTGGGCCAGATGGTGTTGATCCCTTTTTTCTTGAGCGCCAGTAGTTCTTTGCACGTGGCAGCGGCGTCCGCTGCCGCGTTGTATCTTTCGGAAACGATCGTGACAGGTTTGTCGAAACGGGTAATCTTCCCGTCTTTCATCTCCGTCTTTCCGAATCCTACTTTGAGGGGGATGTACTCCTTGAAGACTCCCTTGCGTTTGGTGTAGAGCATGACCCGGTAGAGCGGGGCGGCGCCTTTGGCTCCCCAGCTATTTTCGTAGGTGTGATAAATGTAGGGCGAGAAGCGTACCGTGTCGAGCGAGCGTCCGGGAACGGTTATGTCGTTTACGCTGAAATCGAGCAGCTTGCCGTTGGGGGCGTAAATGTCGAACCCGACGGTGATCGGTTCCTCGTAGTTGTAGCCGTTCTGCACGATCACCTCCAGGTCGAGCACGCCGAATTTGCGGGTCGAATCGGGGATCAGCGCTACGTTGAAATCGCGTATGCTGCGTTTCTCCTGGGCGAAAAGATAACTGTTGGTAAACGGTTTTACCGGGGTCGGAGTGAAACCTTTTTGCAATTCGGGCGTATTACTTTCGTGCAGTTCCAGTAAAATGATGTTATCGCCCTGTTTGACGTAGGGGGTAAGGTCGAAGTCGGCCGGAGCGAAAGGGTCTTCGACCACGGCTACGGTGCGGTCATTGACGCGGAGCGTGTAGGCCGTGCCCGTGTTTTCGAGATGGAGGTAGATGAACGAGTCGAACCAACCGTTCGGAAGATTGACCACATCCCCGATTCCGAGCACCTCTTCCCCGTCGTTCAGAAGCCCGGGGGCGAAAACCAGGTATTTGTCGGTGTTTTTCCGGTTGAGCGCATCGGCGTCTTCGCGGGTGTCGAACGGGACGAATTCGGAACGGTGGATGCGTCCCCCGTCTTGTCCGTAAACGGCCCCGGCATAACACAGGACGGCGATTGCGAGGAAAATTCGTTTCATGGCGGAATTGTACTATAATGCGATTGACAAAGGTACTTTTTTTTTGACAAATCACAAATATATCCTATCTTTGTCTATCTTTAAGAATGAGTAAAAACAAGAAGAAATTACCGAACGTATGAAAAGCTTGAGAATCGCAGAATTGCTGCAGTCGCCGGCGACGGACGCCGAGGTCGTTGTGAAAGGTTGGGTCAGAACCAAACGTGGAAATAAGAACGTGGCTTTCATCGCCCTGAACGACGGATCGTGTGTGGCGAATATGCAGGTTGTGGTCGATCTGGCGAAATTCGACGAGGAGCTGCTCCGTAAGGTGACTACCGGAGCCTGTCTGCGTGTGGACGGACGCTTGGTCGCTTCGTGCGGTGCGGGACAGGGTGTCGAGGTGCAGGCCGAGAAGATCGAGATATACGGTACGGCGGATCCCGAAACCTATCCTTTGCAGAAGAAGGGACATTCGCTCGAATTCCTGCGCGACATCGCTTATCTGCGTCCCCGTACCAACACGTTCGGTGCGATTTTCCGCATCCGTCACGCGATGGCCTATGCGATACATAAATATTTCAACGACAAAGGTTTCTATTACCTGCATACGCCGCTGATCACCGCTTCGGACTGCGAAGGCGCCGGGGCGATGTTCCAGGTGACGACGCTCGATCTGAACAACCTGCCCAAAACCGAAGAGGGGGCCGTGGACTATTCGCAGGACTTTTTCGGCCGTCCGTGCAGCCTGACCGTGTCCGGCCAGCTCGAAGGCGAGTTGGGAGCTTTGTCGCTGGGGCAGATCTATACTTTCGGCCCGACGTTCCGTGCCGAAAACTCCAATACGCCGCGCCACCTCTCCGAGTTCTGGATGATCGAGCCGGAAATGGCCTTTTACGAGCTGGAGGACAACATGGAGCTGGCCGAGGATTTCCTGAAATACCTGATCCGCTACGCGTTGGAGAACTGCCGCGAGGATCTGGAGTTCATGAACAAGATGTGGGACAACGGTCTGATCGAGCGGCTCAACTTCGTGTTGAACCACGAATTCAAGCGGCTGGATTACACCGAGGGCGTGGAGATTCTCAAGGCTTCGGGCCGCAAGTTCGAATTCCCCTGCGACTGGGGGTGCGACTTGCAGTCGGAACACGAACGCTATCTGGTCGAGGAGCACTTCAAGCGTCCGGTGATCCTTATCAACTATCCGAAGCAGATCAAGGCTTTCTACATGAAGCAGAACGAGGATGGAAAGACCGTCCGTGCGATGGACGTGCTGTTCCCGAAGATCGGCGAGATTATCGGCGGTTCGGAGCGCGAGGCCGACTACGAAAAACTTTCGGCCCGTGTACACGAACTGGGTATGAACGAGAAAGAACTCTGGTGGTATCTCGACACCCGTCGTTGGGGATCGGCTCCTCATTCCGGTTTCGGACTCGGGTTCGAGCGCCTGCTGCTCTTCGTGACGGGTATGGGTAACATCCGCGATGTGATTCCCTTCCCCCGTACGCCCAAGAATGCGGAATTTTAATTAAATCCGGACCATTTATCTATTAACCCGTTTTCAGCCGTTCCTGATAATACTTTTATCACGAACTGCAATATTTTATTTTGCCAAAAGAAGAAGCCGATTACTAATTTCGAAGTTAATAATTGGGAGGAGACAAGTATGAGCATGATCAATCAAAAGCAGGTATTGTCCCTGCAACAGAAATTATCACCCCAGCAGATTCAGATGATCAAATTGTTGGAGTTGCCGACCATGCAGCTCGAGCAGCGGATCAAGCAGGAGATCGAGGAGAACATCGTGTTGGAGGAAGACGATCATACTCCGGAGGACGAGCAGCCGCAGCAGATTTCGGTGGAGGAATACCTCCGGGAAGACGAAACTCCTTCCTATAAGAGCCGTATCAACAACTATTCGAAAGACGATAAACCGCGCCAGGCCCCCCTTGCGGGCGGACGTTCGTTGCAGGAGTACCTGGTCGAACAGTTGGGATACCGCAATCTCTCGGAGCAGGATATGCGTCTGGCCGTTTATCTGGTCGGCAGTATCGAGGAGGACGGCTATCTGCGCCGGAGTTTGGAGGCTATCGCCGACGACATCGCCTTCACGCAGGGCGTAGATGTTTCGGTCGAGCACTTGGAACGATTGCTGTCGATTATCCACGAACTCGAACCGACCGGTGTAGGTGCCCGTAACCTGCAGGAGTGTTTGTTGTTGCAATTGGATCAGGAGAATCTTAATACCCGCTCCCGCCGGCTGGCCCGCAAGATCGTGGAGTGCTATTTCGACGAGTTTGTCAAAAAGCATTACGAAAAACTGATGGCCCGGCTTCAGGTTTCCGAGGACGAATTCCGCGAGGCGATCGAAGAGATTACCCGCCTTTCGCCCAAACCGGGCAACCTTTACTCCGAAGGCGGGGCCGATACGACGCCTTACGTGACGCCGGATTTCATCCTCGATTACCACGAAGGGCATTTCGACCTGACGCTCAATTCGGGTAATCTTCCCGAAGCGAGAATCAATCATCGTTATATCGAAATGATGCGGGGCATGGTGGATTCCGACGGTCGGGTCAAGGAGAAGGACCGCGAGGCGATTCAGTTCGTCAAGAGCAAGATCGATTCGGCCAAGTGGTTCATTTCGGCGATCAAGCAGCGGCACGATACGCTGATGCGGACGATGCAGGAGATTCTCGATTACCAGCAGGAATATTTCAAGGACGGTAACAAAAGTAAGTTGCGGCCGATGATCCTCAAGGATATCGCCGATCGCACGGGGTTGGACGTATCGACCATTTCGCGCGTGGTGAACAGCAAATATGTACAGACCCAGTTCGGCATCATTTTGCTCAAGTCGCTCTTCTCGGAGGCGATGCAGACCGACAGCGGCGAGGAAGTGTCGAGCTATGAAATCAAGAATATCCTCCAGCAGTGCATCGACGAGGAGGATAAACGCAAGCCTCTGACCGATGAAACATTGATGGATATCCTCAATTCGAAGGGGTACCGCATCGCACGTCGTACGGTGGCCAAGTATCGGGAGATGTTGAGTATTCCGGTGGCACGGCTCCGTAAACAGATTTAATCGCGTAGAAGATGTATTTGCGTTTGTCGAAGGCTGTTTCCGTTGTGCTGCATCCGTTCCTGGTGCCGCTCTATATGGTGTCGCTGCTATTGCTGGCCGGTACGGTCTATTCGCTTTATCCGCTCAAGGTCAAGATATACCTTATTTGGGTGACGCTGCTTTTTACGACGATCATTCCGGTTTTGGTGATCGCACTGCTCAAGTCGTATCGTAAGATCGGCGATGCGGATTTGAGCGACCGCAAGGAACGCTTCATCCCGCTGCTCGCTATGATCGCCTGCTATACGTTGTGCGCCGTCGCCATTGCGAGGATTCCTTCGGCGCAGATGTTGAGCCGTTTTATGTTTGCGGGAGCCTGTTGTGTCGCCGTGTGTCTTTTTGTCAGCTTTTATTGGAAGATCAGCCTGCATATGACGGCGTTGGGTGCTGCCGTGGCTTTTATCGTTCTGATCAATATCGCCAGCGGCGGGGGACTCTTCGCTGCGTTTATCGCAGCCCTGCTCGCTGCCGGTGCGCTCGGCTCCGCCCGGCTGAAACTGGGGTATCATACGCTGTCGCAAGTGGCGGTGGGATTCGCAACTGGTTTTATCGTCGCCGCAGGCGTCGGTTTGTTCAACTGGTAATATCTATGAAAAATAAGGCAGTGTGTCTTTATGACACACTGCTGTTTTATTATCGGGATGCGGCAAAGTCATTTACGATAGTAAATTCCTGTCGCTCTTACCCGCAAATGCCTTGTCTTGCATCCATTCTGACATTCCTTATTCAGGGGTTGTGCCTGAAATTTTCATTTCGACACAGCCCCGTTTTAATATTACGGGTTGCTATTTTTTCAACTGTCCGCCCAGCATGATGCCGGGATAATTTTGCATGACGGAGGCGATTTGCTGCATTTTCTCGTTCGCAGCGTATTCCGGAGAGGAGTGCCGCACGGCTTCGAGCGCATCGCCTGCATCGAACTGGAGCGTCAGCACCTCGCCGCGCAGGGAGAGATAGCCTTGAAAGGTGGCTTGTTTCCCGTCTTGGATCAGCGTGATGGCGGCTGTTCCGGTGGCGGGATCGTAGCTATACGTCCCGTCGATCTCATGTCCGCCCATAGAGGCGTGGAGCCGGTTGCGTTTTTTGAAGGAAACGGTCCCCTGTCCCGGCACGAGGCCTGCCTTGACGTAATGGGTCGCCAACTGGTCTTGCAATCCGGCTACGGCGATCGAGGCGAACATATCGTCGCCCTTGTATTCGATGCTGGGAGCCTGGTAGGTCCAGACTCCGAGGAGCGCTTCTTCCGACGGATAGGTCGGCGGTGTGGCCTCTTCCTGTTTCGCGGAGTGACTACCTCCTAAAAGTTGCTGGAGTTTTTCATTCATCGATTGTCCCGAAACAGCGATTGTCGCGCATACGACGAACAGGGCGGACAGACATAATGTACGTTTCATATCCGAATGGTTTTTATTTTTCCTGAATCAGAAGATCGATTTCCCGCAACCACAGGGTTGCCGTAGCGTCCGAAGGCATGCGCCAGTCGCCGCGCGGCGAGAGGGAGATGATGCCAACTTTCGGACCGTCGGGCATGGCCGAGCGTTTGAACTGCTGCGAGAAGAATCGCTGGAAGAATACCCGCATCCAGCGCAGGATCGTCGCCCGGTCGTAGCGTCCGTCGAACGCTGTTTCCGCAGCGAAGAGGATTTTTGCCGGGGAGTAACCGTTCTGGATGAAGTGGTAGAGGAAAAAGTCGTGCAACTCGTAAGGCCCTACCAACTTCTCGGTGTGCTGGGCGATTCCTCCCTCTTCGCCGGACGGCAGCAGCTCGGGGCTGATCGGCGTGGCGACCACGTCGAGCAGGATCTCGCGGATCGCATCGTCCTGACATACCTGGGCCATCCATCGTAGAAGCACCTGGATCAGGGTTTTGGGCAGCGAGGCGTTCAGACCGTACATCGACATCTGGTCACCATTGTAGGTCGCCCAGCCCAGTGCCAGTTCGCTCAGGTCGCCCGTGCCGAGGACCATGCCGTGCTCCATGTTGGCGATGTCCATCAGGATTTGTGTCCGCTCCCGGGCCTGGGCGTTTTCGTAGGCGGAAGATTGTTCTTCGGGGTTGAGTCCGATATCGGCGAAGTGTTGTTCGCAGGCTTTGCGGATGGAAATTTCGCGGGAAGTGATGCCCAGGCAGCGCATCAGGGCGATCGAGTTGCGGTAGGTGCGGTTGCTGGTGCCGAATCCGGGCATTGTGACGCCGATGATGCCTTTGCGGTCGAGCCCGAGGCGATCGAAAGTCCGCACGGCGATCAGCAGGGCCAGTGTGGAGTCCAAGCCGCCGGAAACCCCGATGACGACCTTTTTGCAATCGGTATGCTGCAGGCGCTGGGCCAGCCCCATCGTCTGAATGTTGATGATTTCACGACCCGATTCGTCCATCTCTTCGGGCGTTTGCGGCACGAAAGGATGGGAACTGAACTCCCGGTCGAGGGTGACGTTCGCGGGGTTTTCCGGCAGGGGAATTTCGACGATGATGCGCTCGGCGGGACGGTGCGGCGCGAAAGTCGTGGTGCGGCGGCGCGAGTTGAGGAGCTTTTCGGTGTCTATGTCCGCGACGATCAACTGTTCCTCGGTCGAAAACCGTTCGGTGCGCCGCAGCATCCGGCCGCTCTCGACGATCAGGCCGTTGCCGCCGAATACCAGGTCGGTCGAAGATTCTCCGTAACCGGCCGAACAGTAGATGTAGGCCGACTGGGTCCGGGCCGATTGCGATTTGACCAGCGTGAGCAGGTAGTTGTGCTTGCCCAGCACTTCGGGCGATGCCGAGAGGTTGAAAAGTATCTGGGCGCCGTCCACTGCCTGATGCAGCGACGGGGCGGCCGGAACCCACATATCCTCGCAGATTTCCACGCCGAACTTCACGCCTCCGATGTTGAAAAGCATGTTGCGACCGAAATCGGTATCCTGGCCGCACATCCGGATCGTGGCCAGGCCGATCTCTTCGCCCGACATGAAGCAGCGGGCCTCGTAAAATTCCGAGTAATTGGGAATATATGTCTTGGGGACCACGCCGTGAATACGTCCCTGAGCGAAAACTACCGCGCAGTTGTAGAGGGCATTGCCATAGGTGACGGGCATACCGACGATGGCGACGATGGGCAGTTCGCGGGTCTGGGCGAGGATATAGCCCAAGGCCTGTTCCGCCGCATGGAGCAAGGCGGGTTGCTGGATCAGATCGCCGCAGGTATAGGAGGTGATGCAGAGTTCCGGGAAGAGGATGATGCTTGCTCCCCGGTCGGCGCCCTTGCGGATCAATTCGGTGATATGTTGGGCGTTATAGTCGCAATCGGCGATCCGTACATGGGGAACTGCCGCTGCTACTTTCAGAAAACCAAATCTGTTCATACGATTTTTGCCGGTTTATTTTCTTCGTTTTCTGTTCCGAAGCGTATCGAACATCTTCGTACGGTCCGGGTATCGGAAAAACTCTCGGTTTGTTTTTTTGCGTTTTTTTCGCTCGGCATGGTCCGAACGGATTCGGCTTCGTGTCCGCCTGTCGAAAACGCTTGTTGTGCAATATTTTTATTTTGTCCAGAGCTGGGCCAGGTTCAGGATTACCTGCATGGCTTTGTGCATGGTCGTCAGCGAGCAATATTCGTAACGGCCGTGGAAATTCATGCCGCCGGTGAAGATGTTGGGGCAGGGGAGTCCCATGAAGGAGAGCCGTGCGCCGTCCGTGCCGCCTCGGATGGGCTTCACGAGCGGTTCGACCCCCGCCATTTTCATCGCCTCGATCGCCTTGTCGATCACCTGCGGGTGCGGTTCGACCATCTTGCGCATGTTGTAGTACGAATCCTTGAGCGTGAGGGTCAGCACCCCTTCGCCGTATTTGCGGACGAGCAGATCGACGCACTCCTGCATGTAGTTCTTGCGGGCTTCGAAACGGGCGCTGTCGTGGTCGCGGACGATGTAGCTGATCTGCGCCTGATCGACCGTACCGTTGAGGGCGATACAGTGGTAGAAGCCGTCGTAGCCTTCGGTGTGTTCGGGTCGCTCCCAGGCCGGCAGCAGGGCGTTCAGCTCGCATGCTACCTGAATGGCGTTGATCATCTTGTCTTTGGCGTAGCCCGGGTGGACGTTGCGGCCCTGGATCTCGATCTTGGCGCTCGCGGCGTTGAAGTTCTCGTATTCGAGTTCCCCCTCGAAGCCGCCGTCCATCGTGTAGGCGAAGTCGGCGCCGAAGGCCTTGACGTCGAAGAAGTCCACGCCCCGGCCGATCTCTTCGTCGGGGGTGAAGCCGATGCGGATCTTACCGTGCCGGAGCTCCGGATGTGCGAGCAGATATTCCGCAGCGGTCATGATCTCCGCCACGCCCGCCTTGTCGTCGGCGCCCAGCAGCGTCGTGCCGTCCGTGTGGATCAGCGTATGTCCCTTGAAGAAGCTCAGCTCCGGAAAGTCCGCGACTTTCATCGTCACGCCGGCGTTCAGCCGGATGTCCTTGCCGTCGTAATTCTCTATGACGTGCGGTTTCACGTCGGCGCCGCTCATATCGGGTGCGGTGTCCACGTGGGCGATGAATCCGATGACGGGGGCTTTTTCGCAGCCGGGCGTCGCGGGGATCGTACCCATGGCGTAGCCGTACTTGTCCACCGTGACCTCGGTGAGGCCCAGGGCCTTCATCTCTTCGGCCAGATAATCGAGCAGCACCCGCTGTTTCGCGGTCGAGGGGAAAGTTTCGCTCGACTCGTCGCTCTGGGTGTCGAACGAAACGTATTTCAGAAATCTGTCTTTGAGTTCCATAGTATATATCGTTGATTTTTTATTCTTCCTTTTTAGCGCGGAGCGAATGTACGGCGAAATAGATGATAAGCGCCAGATACATGCCCAGACCTACCCACGAGGCTGCGTTCGAACTGTTCCACTGCGTGAGTTTCCAGTCCACGTCGGCGAATTTCAGGATCGCTCCCACTACGCCCATCAGGGCGCCGCCTGCGATGAAGCCCGACGCGATGAGCGTACCCTGGCTCATACGTGCCTTGTTGAGCGCCTGATCTTTCGATCGGGTCGATACGAACCAGGCGATCAGACCGCCGATCAGCAGCGGAAGATTGAGCTGCAGGGGCAGGAACATGCCCAGTGCGAATGGAAGGGCCGGAATACCGATGCCGGTGAGTACCAGCGCGAGGACTGCGCCGCAGAAATAGAGTACCCAGGGAGCCGTTCCGCCCTGCATCAGGGGTTGGATCACGGCGGCCATGGCATTGGCCTGCGGAGCTTCCAGCGGGCTGCCGGGGCCGAAGCCGTAGGTTTTGTTCAGAATAATCATCACGCCTGCGACGGTAGCGGCCGAAACGAAGACGCCGAGGAATTTCCAGCTCTCCTGTTTTTTCGGCGTGGTGCCGATCCAGTAGCCGATCTTCAGGTCGGTGATGAAGCCGCCGGCGGTCGAGAGGGCCGTGCAGACCACGCCGCCGATGATCAGTGCGGCGGTCATGCCGGCCGTACCGTTCAGGCCGATGCTTACGAGTACCAGCGACGCGAGGATCAGCGTCATGAGGGTCATACCCGAAACGGGGTTGCTGCCGACGATGGCGATGGCGTTGGCTGCGACCGTCGTGAAAAGGAACGAGATGACGAAGACGATTAGCAGCGCCACGGCCGTCTGCCCCCAGTTGCCCAGAATGCCGAACTGGAAAAAGAAGAAGGTGGTGGCGAGCGCCGCGATCAACGTAGTGAGAATCGTGCGCATGGTCAGGTCGCGCTGGGTGCGCGGTACGTTCGTTTCGGCTTTTTTCTTGCCCGAAAACTCGCTGACGGCGAGCCCCATCGCCTGTTTGATGATGCCGCTCTGACGGATGATGCCGATAAGCCCGGCCATGGCGATTCCGCCGATACCCAGCGGACGACCGAAGGTCTGGTACAGCTCTTCGGGGGACATGCCTGCGCCCGTGGCGGTCGAACCGACCACCGGAACGACGAGCAGCCAGATCAGGAACGAACCGGCGGCGATGATGGCCGAATATTTCAGTCCGATGATGTAACCCAGGCCGAGCACCGCAGCACTCGTATTGACTTTGAGCAGGGTTTTGAACTTATCGGCGCAGAGGGTGCCCCAAGCCGTCATGCGGGTCGAGATCTCTTCCGTCCAGAGGCCGAAGGTGCTCGCTGCGAAGTCGTACAGACCGCCCACCAGTCCGGCTACGGCCAGCAGCTTGGCCTGATTGCCGCCTTTTTCGCCCGATACGAGCACTTCGGTCGTGGCCGTCGCCTCCGGGAAGGGGTACTTGCCGTGCATCTCCTTGACGAAATATTTGCGGAAGGGGATGAGCAGCACGATGCCCAGGATACCGCCCAGTACCGACGAGAGGAATACTTTGTAGAATGCGGTTTCCAAACCGAGGATGTAGAGCGCCGGCAGGGTGAAGATCGCTCCGGCGACGATGATGCCCGACGAGGCGCCGATCGACTGTATGATGACGTTCTGTCCCAGCATGTTTTTTTTGCCCAGCATGTTGCCGACGCCTACGGCGATAATGGCGATCGGTATGGCTGCTTCGAACACCTGGCCGATGCGCAGGCCCAGATAGGCGGCGGCGGCGGAGAAGAGAACGGCCATCAGCAGGCCCATCGTAACCGAATAGGGAGTGACCTCCTTCGGCTTGGCGTCGGCCGGCATCATCGGGACGTACTCTTCGCCCGGTTTGAGTTCGCGGTACGCGTTGTCGGGCAGAGATTGAGAGGGTTTGGTTTGTTCCATTGCGTATGTAGGTTTTCGTTAAAATTTCGAGGCAACTTACAAAAGTAGGTTTTTCTTTCAGAAAATCAAACGCAATGGCTCCTAAAAATGCGGCAATTCGTATTGCCGGGGCATTTTTCGGTTCCGGTCGTCGAAAAGATGATTATCGCCCGGCGGCATGCGATGGCGCGGAATCCCTGGGTCGGGGTCGACGTTTCGCTGCGCCGGCAGAAGGTCATATCCGGCGGATGAAATCCGCCATGACCGACACTAACTTTTCGGAAACAGGCGCGGCAGCATCCATATAAATAGTCGTTTTTTGCCGTTGAGGATCGGTCACTTCGCTCTGTTTCAGCAGGTGGGTCATCCCTTCGATGATGACTTTGTCGGCGTCGGGCCGGGCTTGGGCCAGAGCTTCGGCATTGTCGGCGGATATCTGGATGTCGTTGTCGCCATTGACGATCAGGACCGGCTGTTTTACCTGCCGGATCACTTCGCGCGGGTCGTATTGCATCCACGAGATCAGGTAAGGCTGTACGGAAGGTCGGAAGATACCTTGTAAAATTGCGGGAATATCTTCGGTCGTTTTCCCTTGTTTGAGCCGGGAGAGGATGGACTGTACGTTGAGGATGAGTCCGGGATTGTAGGAGATCAGTTCGCGGGTGAGCTGGAATTGCAGGATTTCGTCGATCGGGTAGCCGGCTCCCGCCAGCGAGATGACGGCCGCGACGTCGGGCGATTCGGTCGCTGCGACCAATGCGACGAGCGAACCTTCGCTGTGCCCGGCAAGGATGATTTTTCGGAAGCCGCGCTCCTTGAGGTAATCCGTCAGGGCTTCGGCGTCGGCGATGTAGTCGGCCAGGCGCAGCCGGTCTTCCTGTTTGTAAAGTTCCGGATCTTGGTAACGGCTGCCTCCGATGCCCTGTTTGTCGTAGCGGAGCGAGGCGATTCCCTCTTTTTCGAGCGCACGGGCGAGCATGTAGTAGGTGTTGGTTATTAGGCCCGAGCCGCTGTTGCCGTTGCGGTCGGTCGGTCCCGAGCCGGCGATGATCAGCACCGCTGCGTCGCTTCCTTCGTCGGGTACGGTCAGCGTTCCGGAGAGTTTGCCCCAGGAACGGGAAACCGAGATTTCCTCCTCTTTGGACTGGGAGGGAAGCGCCGCAAGCAACAGCAGTCCGGCGATGAGGTATCTGAATGTTTTCATGGTCGCTGTGTTTGTTAATCGAATCGTTACAGGAGATCGGCGAGCCTCTCCAGTCCGATGCTGTGCGATCCTTTGACCAGGATCAGGGCCTGCGATACGGGATGTTTCCGGAGCTCTGCGGCCAGTACTTCCTGCGACGGGTAGAGAGTCGTGTCGGCGGGTCGGGATTCCAGGCTGCGGTAAGCCTTCGCGAAATGCGGTCCGACCAGCAAGATACGGGCATCGGGAATTTCGGCGGCGAGGGAGATGATATGGCGGTGTTCCGCATCCGACCAGTCGCCCAGTTCCAGCATATCGCCGAGGATCAGTATCTTCCGGGTGCAGCCTTCGAGCGGTTCCTGCCGGAAGTTGACGAGCGATGCCTGCATGCTCGAGGGATTGGCGTTGTAACAGTCGAGAATCAGGGTATTCTGCCCGGTGCGTATTTTTTGTGAGCGGTGGTTGTCGGGCCGATAGGAGCCTACGGCATAGCGGATGCGTTCGTCGTCCACGCCGAAATAACGCCCGACGGCGACCGCCGCAGCGACATTGAAGCGGTTGTAGTCCCCTTCGAGGTGGTGCTCCACGCCGTCGGCCAGCGTGGTCGGGTAACACTCCGCAGCCAGCGTTTCGCGTTCGGCCGCCATGGACATCAGGACCGGGTCGTTGGCAGGAACGAAAACGCGCCCTCCGGTCCGGGCGAGCCAGTCGTACAGCTCGCCTTTCCCGCGCCGGACACCCTCCGGGGCACCCATCTCCACGATGCCGAACTCCACGTCGCGGGTCATTGCCAACAGGGTCAGCGGTACGCCGATGTGGTTGTTCAGGTTGCCCCGGGTGGCATAGACTTCGTATTTCTCGGCCAGTACGCGGCTGACCAGCTCCTTCGTGGTGGTTTTGCCGTTGCTGCCCGTGATGGCGAGGATCGGCAGCCCCAACTCCCGGCGGTGTTCCCGGGCGAGGGTTTGCAAGGTTTGCAGTGCGTCGTCCACGACGATCAGACGGTCTGCCTTGTCGGGGCGGGTGTTCGGGAGCGAGGGATCGTCCACGACGGCGTATGCCGCCCCCTTTTCGAGGGCGTCGGCTGCGAAGCGGTTGCCGTCGAACGACGCCCCCCGGAGTGCGAAGAATACGGAGTCGGGCTCGATACGGCGGGAGTCCGTCGAAATGCGCGGATGGCGCAGATACAGTTCATACAGGGATGACATCGGGGAAATCGAATATTTGGTCATGTTTTCCTTGTCCAAAAGAAGAGCGGAACGCTTGCCGATGGGAAGCCCGGCGAGGGGCATTTGCCTTTTCGGAAATCCCGGCGGCTCCGGAACCCGCGTCGGAGCGGAAATGTTGTGGCCCTTAAATATGTTTGTCGCCTTCGTTGTATTTCACTTCGTCGATGAACTTCTTGATGTTCTGTTCCTCGCTGCGCGGACAGATCAGCAGCACGTCCTCCGTATCCACCACGATGTACTCCTTCAGGCCGTTGATGACGGCTACTTTGCCTTCCGGGAGGGAGACGATGCAACTGCGGGTATTTTCGTCCGTATAGCATCCCTTCTCGGGTTTGGCGTTGGCGTAACGGTCCTTGCGGGCGTGCTGGTAGAGCGAGCCCCAGGTCCCCACGTCGCTCCAGCCGAACTCTCCGCGGCGTACATAGACGTTGTTCGCCTTCTCCATCACGCCGTAGTCGATCGAGATGGAGCGGCATTCGGAGAATACCCGGGCGATGGCTTCCGCTTCTTCCGAAGTGCCCAATACCGGCTGGATGTCCGAGAAGAGGGCGTGGTGCTCGGGCAGGTAGGTGCGCACCGCTTCGATGATGTCGCCGACTTTCCAGACGAAGATGCCGGAGTTCCAGAGAAATTCGCCGCATTGCAGGAACGTCTGCGCCAGCTCCAGGTTGGGTTTTTCGGTGAAACACTTGACCTTGCTGATGGTCCGGTCGTCCGATACCTGGATATAGCCGTAGCCCGTTTCCGGACGGGTGGGCTTGATGCCGACGGTCATCAGAGCCGCCCGGTCGTCGATGAAGTCGAGGCATTCGCCGATGATGGCGCGGAAATCCTCCTCGTTGAGGATCAGGTGATCCGCCGGGGTGACGATCATCTTCGCTCCCGGATCGCGCTTCTGCAGTCCGTAGGCTGCATAACAGATGCAGGGAGCCGTGTTGCGTCCGACGGGTTCGCAGAGTACCTGTTCCGGCCCGAGTTCCGGGATTTGTTCCAGCACGAGGTCTTTGTAGCGGGCGTTGGTCACGACCAGGAAATTTTCAGCCGGAGCCAGTTTTTCGAAACGCTCGTACGTCATGCGTATAAACGACTTGCCGGTGCCGAGGATATCGAGGAATTGCTTGGGCTTGGATTGGCGGCTTTTGGGCCAGAAGCGGCTGCCGATGCCGCCGGCCATGATGACGCAATAGGTATGTTTGTCCATGATGAGTTGTCGCTGCGGTTTGTTTTTGAATGATTTCAGAATTTACGGCCGGCATCGCCGGATCGATCCATTAGACAAAGATAGCTAAAATTATTCTCGGATGAAAATTAAATATTGTTCGGTATGTTTTTGAAATGCGGATATTTGTCGGCCAGGGAAATTTTACGGATGATACGGACGAATCGTACAACGAACTATCCGGCACTTGGGAAAAAGTGCCGGATAGTGGACGTGGAGTCGAGAGATGCGGTTTACCGCAGTACGACGGTGATCGACATCGGACCGTGCGCCCCGAAGACCAGGGCCTGTTCGATATCTGCGGTTTTCGACGGTCCGGACATGAAGCATCCGTATTCGAAGTCGTCCAATTCCGGTCGGGCGAGAGCCTCGTGCATCGTATCGACCAGCGCATCGCGCGGGATGAGGATCATCAGGGCCGTGGCACCGAAATAGAGGGCTTTGTGGCGGATATCCTGCCGGATCCATACCGCGCCGTTTTCCGCCACGCCGAAACAACCGTCGATTACGCCCAGGTCGATATCGATCAGCTTCCGGGCGTCGTCCACCGTGTCGGGGTTGATAGTGGCGTGTGCTTCGGGCAGGACGGAGGCGATGGTTTTGGCGTCGGGATAGTATCGGCGGATCAACTCTGTAAGGGGGTTCCCGTCTGCCGCGACGACCTGCCCGCCGGCCGCTTTCACGGCTTCGGCGAAGGCGGCCGTGCGATCTTCGAACCGCAGCGGAGTGAAGTCGAAAGCGGGGTAATCGACCGGAGGCATGGCGGCTCCGGCGATGCGGTTCAGTATTATTTCTTTGCTGTTCATCGTTCGGTCGGTTTTTCGGATTTGACTTTGCCCGCTTTCCACCGGGCGTTGAAGGTGCTTCGGGCGAAGTGGGGTATGTCGCGCCCGTAAGCATACCAGGGGTTCAACTTGTTGTTGAGTACGAAGCGGGGCAGGTATTCCGCGATGCGGGCCGCTCCGACAGCCGCGTAAAAACGGCCCGGACCGCCCATGGCGAAGTCCATACCTTTGACCATGAACTTTTTGTGCCAGTCGATCAGGTTCTTTTCGCCCATCTCCTGCCGCCACGCGTAGATCTGTTCTCCGAGGTCGATCTTGGCCGGGCATACGTCCGAGCAGGAGTAACAGAGCGAGCAGCCCGAAACATTGCCGCCGTACCGTTCGGGCGAACGGAGCATACCCAGGTTGATACCCAGCGGTCCCGGGATGAAATACGAGTAGGAGTAACCGCCCGATCGCCGGTAAACGGGACAGGTGTTCATGCAGGCGCCGCAGCGCAGGCATTTGAGCATGTTGCGGTGCGCCGCGTTAGCCAGGGATTCCGTACGGCCGTTATCGACGATGATGACGTGGATCTGTTTGCCCGGTGCGGGACGTCGGTAGAGCGAGGTGTAGGCCGTTACGGGCTGTCCGGTGGCCGAGCGGGCCAGCAGGCGGGTGAAGACGGCGAGCGCCCGGTAGTCGGGGATCACCTTTTCGAGCCCCATGATGGCGATGTGCAGGTCGGGGAACGAAGTGCCGAGGTCCGCGTTGCCCTCGTTGGTGCAGACGGCGAACGCCCCGGCTTCCGCCACGGCGAAATTGACGCCCGTCATGGCGATGTCGGCGCCGAGGAACTTGGAGCGCAGGTGAATCCGGGCCTGGTGCGTGAGATAGGTCGGGTCGCTGTTGCCGGGTTCGGTATGCCACACTTTTTCGAAGAGGGCGCCGACCTCTTCGCGGCGGACGGCGATCGCGGGCAGCACGATGTGGCTGGGCGGCTCGTGCAGCATCTGCATGATGCGCTCTCCCAGGTCGCTTTCGACGGCATCGACGCCGCGCTGGAGCAGATAGGGCGTCAGTCCGCACTCCTCCGACAGCATCGACTTGCTCTTGATGAGATTCTTGCCGCCGTGAGCCGAGACGAGCTCCCAGACCGTGCGGTTCATTTCGTCGGCATCCGCAGCCCAGTGGACGACGATGCCGTTGGCGGTGGCGTTGCGTTCGAACTCTTCGAGGTAATGGGCCAGGTGGCTCAGTGTGTGGCGTTTGATCTGTGACGAAGCTTCCCGCAACGCCTCCCATTCGGGAACTTCGTGCATCATTCTGTCGCGCTTGGCGCGTACGGCGAACAGGGCTTTGTCGTGCCAGGCGGTGCGCGGTGCGTCGGCGATGAATTTCGCCGCGGCTTTGGAATGGCTGCTCATAGTGTCGAGGTGAGGATTTGTACGATGTGCAGGGTGCGGATCGGGAGTTTGTCGTGGTCGATGATGCCCTGCATGTGCATCAGGCACGAACTGTCGGCGCCGGTGATGTATTCGGCACCCGTGGAGAGGTGGTCGCGTACTTTGTCGCGTCCCATGCAGGTCGAAACGGCGTTCTCCTCGACGGAAAACATACCGCCGAAGCCGCAGCACTCGTCGATGCGCGAGGGTTCGGCGATTTCGATGCCTTCGACCATCGTGAGTAGGTCGCGCAGTTTCGAATGATAGGGCAGGTTTAGCTCGCTCGGCGAACCGAGCCCGAGCTTGCGTAATCCGTGGCAGGAGTTGTGGATGCTCACCTTGTGCGGAAAACGGGCCGGGAGCGAGGTCGGTTTTACGACGTCGTGTACGAATTCGCAGATCTCCCAGATGCGGGAATCGATGCAGGCGTGTTCGCGGTAGTCGTTCAGCAGGCGGGGGTATCCCTCCTTGACGAAGACCACGCAACTGGCCGAAGGCCCCACCACGTAGTCGTATTTGGCGAACAGCGCTTCCATCCGCTCGGCCAGGGCCTTGGCGTCGCGCTCGTAGCCTGCGTTGGCCATCGGCTGGCCGCAACAGGTCTGATCGAGGGGATAATCCACCTCTACGCCCAACTGTGTGAGTAGCTTGTAAGAGGCTTCGCCCACCTCGGGATAGAGCGCGTTGATGTAACAGGGAATGAAAAGTCCAACTTTCATCGGTCGTGTGTGTTTAGAAGCTGTTTGCCGAAAAAGCAACAAACAGGATTCCAAAGTTAACTTTTTTCTGAAAAATATGGATGTTGAGGGTGAAAATAGCTTCCGGCAATTTTTTCGATGTGCATTTTACGACGGTCGTGTGCGTGTAACCGATAGATTTTTCCTATATTTGCCTACTAATAGGTGGACTAATTCTTTTACAAATGCGGATACGACTTTTCACGATACCGAATTTATTGACCCTCATGAATCTGCTCTGCGGGTCGTTTGCCGTCGTGGCAGCACTGATGTACAATGATTTGACACTTGCTTTCTGGCTGATAGTCGCAGGAATCGTGTTCGATTTTTTCGATGGTTTCGTGGCCCGTCTGTTGCATTCGTCTTCGGCGATCGGGGTGCAGCTCGATTCGTTGGCGGATGTCATTACCTCGGGACTGGCTCCTGCCGCAGTGCTCTGGCAGGTTTGCCTGCAAACCGAACCTTGCTGTCTGCCGGCGGCCTGGGAGCTGGGGTATGGCGTGTTCGTCCTGACGGCGTTTTCCGCGCTGCGTCTGGCCAAGTTCAACATCGACGAAACGCAGACGGTCGAATTCTGCGGACTTCCGACGCCTGCCGGATCGCTTCTCTGCGCTTCGCTCGGCATGTTGTGGCAGCAAGGGGCGGTCGCTCTTTCTTCGGACGGGGTGTTGCTGATCGCCGTACTGACCTCCCTGCTCCTCGTTTCTCCGATCCGTATGTTCGCTCTCAAGTTCCACGGCTTCGGCTGGCGTGGAAACGAGGTGAGGTACCTCTTTCTGCTGGCGAGTATCGTGTTGATAATTATACTTCGTACATACGCTATCCCGGTAATTATCGTTCTATATATCGTCGTGTCGGCGGTTCGCTGGCTCTGCATGCGCTCGGGAAATCCCGATAAAGCACCGAAAGCCTGATTTTTTACTATCTTTGCCGCGATTTGCGCGTACGTATTCCGATGTTTCCGAAGGTGTTGAAAAAAATTCTGTGGATTTTGCTGTGGGGAGGGCTGCTGGCCTTTCCGACGTTGGAGGCATCCGCTCAATTCGACGCCAGCGCGATCCTGCGAAATCAGAACAATCAGAATCCGAACGACCCGAATAATCCGAACAATATGCTCGGCAGCAACCCGTTCCAGACGCAGAACGGCGAGGAACAACCCGCCATGCCGACCGATTCGACCAAGAAAAAGCGGATTCGAAAGCCTCTCGAATCCTATTTTTTCAACGATTCGATCCGTGCGCTGCCCAACTTTTCGTGGACGATCTCGCGGGACTACAACCAGGTGCATATCAATCCGCTCGATACCACGCTCGCCACTTTCCGCATCGACTACCCGTTTTATAAGGAAGGCGTCGGCCATGCTGCCGTGGGTGCGTTGGGACAGGCTTCGTTACCGTACAACTACTTCGAACGGCCTCAATACCGCAACTTCTCTTTTGCCGAAGGGTTCGATGTCTATACCTATCGCATGGAAAACGTCCCCTTCTACAACCTCAAACGGCCGTATTTTCACTTCATGTACCTTGAGTCTGGACAGAAGAAGTTCCGGGAGGAGAATTTCAGCCTGACGCTGGGGCATAATATTTCGCCGACTACCGGCTTCAACGTCAATTATCGGTCGCGCGGTACCAAGGGCCTTTACGAGTGGTCCCGTACCAAGAACCACAACCTTTCGGTCGCCGTTTCGCATACGGGAAAGCGTTATTCGGTGCATGCCGGATTCATCAACAACCACATCGAGACGCGTGAGAACGGCGGCGTGGTGGGTGAATGGGCGATTCGGGATACGACCTTCGAAATGCCGTCGGGCGTGCCGATGAAACTGACCTCTTCGGAAGCCACCAATACCTACCGCAACAATGCGTTCTTTGTCGAACAGTCGTACGGTATTCCGTTGCTGCCGGTTACCGAAAGCGACTTTTCGATCGCCAATCTGCCTGCCGTATTCATCGGTCATTCGTTCGAATACAACTCCTGGAGCAAGGTTTATAAGGATATTCGGGGAACCTATACCGACGACCGTTACGAGCGAGATGCAGATGGTAATTTTGTGCCGCAGGATGGACTCGAATATTACAAGAACTGGTTCATCAATCCCACGCAGACGCGCGACTCGATCTATGAGCGGGTGATTTCCAACCGGGTGTTCATTCAGGCGCAGCCCTGGGATCGTAACGGCGTGGTCGGTACGGTGAACGGAGGTGTAGGACTCGACCTGCACACCTATTCGCAGTTCAGGTTGGATTCCTACCTGAACGGTAAGTACGACAAGGTGGGTAAAAGCAGTTACTTCGTGTATGGATCGGTCGAAGGAAAGATCAAGAAATATGTCGATTGGGGAGCTGACGCCAAGTTCTACCCGTCGGGATATCGCGGCGGTGACGTTTCGTTCGGGGCCAACCTGACCCTGACGGGATATATCCGCAAACGTCCCCTGATTCTCGAAGGGCGTTTCCGTATGGAAACGCGTTCGCCGGATTACTGGCAGGAGAATCTATTCTCTAACCACTACGTGTGGTTGACTCCTTTGCGCAAGGAGAATGAAACTCGTTTCGAAGTTGCTTTCCGTGTCCCCGATTATGCGTTCGAGGTCGGTGTGTGGCAAGGCATTGTCACCGATAAGATTTATTACGGCGCCGACAGCCAGATAACGCAGGACAACGGAACCGTCAGCGTGACGAGCGTGTACGCCCGCAAAGATTTCCGGATCGCCGGACTTCATTTGGACCATAAGGTTTTGTTGCAGTGGAGTACGAATCATAGTGTCATACCTGTTCCGCTCGTCAGCGCCTTCCTCTCGTATTATTACGAGTTTTGGGCGGTGCGCGACGTGCTCCGGGTGCAGTTCGGTGTCGATGGCCATTTCAATACGCGCTACTATGCGCCCGGCTACAACCCTGCGCTCTCGGAGTTCTTCAATCAACGGGAAATCGAGGTGGGGAATTATCCCTACATGGATCTTTTCCTGATGGGCAAGTGGAAGAGAATGCGGATATTCCTGAAATATCAGCATATCAACCGGGGCCTGTTCGGAAACGGCGAATATTTCGCGATTGCGAAGTACCCGCTCAATCCGGGCATGTTCAAGATGGGTATCTCGTGGGGTTTCTATGATTAGCGTACTGTACGGCACAGGAAGCTGCCTGCAAAAGCAAGTTTTATGTTAAAGAAAACCTGTTTAATTTTCGTATTTTTAACATTACAGACCACTTTTTACGGATTCAACGCCGATTTTTCGACGTCGTCCGAAGCGGGGATTACCCTGGAGGAGAAAATGGAAGCCCGGTATGTGATCTCTCCCTACGATCACGTAATTCGGAATATCAGCGAGCGGGAGGGGAACGACTGGCGCCTGATGAGTGCTATTGCCTATCACGAGTCGCGTTTCAAAGCCGATATAGTTTCCCGCCGTGGAGCGAGGGGGCTGATGCAGATCATGCCTGCAGTGGCCCGGCAGTTCGACGTAGCCTCGGAAGAAGCCTTGCTCGATCCGGAAACCAATGTATTGCTGGCCAATAAAGTGTGGAATCGGATCGATTCGACGCTCGACCTGCCGGCGGGAATTTCCGAGAAAGACCGAATGAGCCTGATCCTGGCCTGCTACAACGGTGGAATCGGTCATGTCAATGACGCCCGGCGGCTGGCCCGTGTGAACGGTGAAGACCCCAATTCCTGGGAGGTGGTGCTCCGCTACCTGGAACTCAAGGCCGATCCCGCCTATTACCAGCATGAGGTCGTGAAATGCGGTAAATTTACCGGTTACCGTCAGACGCGGGCTTTCGTGCAGGACGTAATGAATCGTTATAATAAGTATTGCCGGATCACTCAACTCTGATCCGGAGGGCGCCGAGAGGGTAAGTCCGATAGCAAAACAAAAAAGCAGGGAATCATTCCCTGCTTTTTTGTTAGAAATAGCTGCATTCACCGACTGTCCTTTGTCGTCCGTCCGATCGGAGGAATAGTCTGACGGCGAATATACCTATTCACCGGTTTTGTCCAGCCGGTCGTAAATCAGTTCGAGGTCATCGACGACGAGCACGCTCGAGGTGCTTCCGATGAAATAGTCGCCCCAACGGGAAGCCGAGCAGACGACGACGATATGGGTCGGTTTGCGGTCTGTCGCCACGTACTTCAGCGGTATGGTAAACTCCTGCCATTCGGAGTAGCTGGCGGTGAGCGGCAGTTGTCCGTAGCCGATTACGGCCGGACTCGTCGGATCGAAGAACGAACTGGGGTTGCGGGTGTCGATCGCAATCGGGTTTTCGGCCGATCCGAACTGTTCTCCCTGCGAGATGCCGTACTCTTCCGGGGTCCAGGTGCCGACGGCGATGTAGATCATGCCGTTGTCGGGATCGCCGACCTTGAGGTTCATCCCCGGCGGCTGGGTGCTGCCCACGTTGGTCAGCATTCCCTGGTTGTATTTGAACCAGCCGTGCAGAGCCGTCGGACGGGCTTCGAAAGGTTGTCCGAAGCAGACGATACCGTGCGTGAGATTTCGGATTCCGTAGAATATGCCTGTAAAGAGATTGCCGGCGGCCAATTTGTAAACGCCGACCAGACCTGCGAGCTTCGACGAAAGCTGTGCGGCATAGATGCCCGATGTGCCGGGACGCACGTCCGTCGTCTTGTCGGTCGGAGTAGCGTTGCCGATGCTGGCGCCTTTGTTGCCTGAATTCCAGAAGTGAATGCCGTCGGCCAGGTAGGGATAGACGACTTTGTCGATCGTTTCCCACTCTTCGAAACCTCCGTTCGGGAGTTGTGGTGCTGCTTCGGTCGTGACGCTTGCTACTTCCGTTTCGTTGCTGCCGGAGTAGGCGACTACTTCGTATTGGGTTTCCGGGGTAAGTCCCGTGATACAGGTGTCGAATGCACCGCCCGAGATGTTGATTTGCTCCTTATCGACTTCGGTCCACGCCTCGTCGCCGGTCTTGCGATAACGGAATCCCAGTTCGTCCGCGCTGTTGCCTTCGGCATAGGCCCAGATGACCCCGCTCCAGGCATCGACCTGCGTGAAGCGTACCTTGGTATCGGTAGCTTCGACGTAAAGCGACCATTTCTCTTCGAAGTCGTGGTAAGCGACGTAAACGTAGCGGACCGATTCGAACGAAGTCAGCTCGTCGATCGGAGGTGTCATCGTGGTGATGTCTGCCGGACCGAGTTTCAGCCGCGTGACCTTGAGATCGCTCAAATCGGTCCCTTCCGGAACGTATGCTTTCGCCGTAAGTTGATCGACGTCGATTTCCGCAGCGCCGATCTGCGATTCCACTTCGAAATAACGTTCGATCTGCTGGTCCGCTACGATCGTCCATTCGTAATCCTGATAAAACGAAAGGGTGAGGTAGAGCGGAGTCCGCAGGTCGAATGTCCCCGAAAGGGGTTTCGAAGACCGGGCATTTTCAGTGACCGATATTTTGTCTATCTTCACGTTGGATATGTCGGTTTGTTCGTCCAGATGGAGCGTGACGATCCGCTCCTGGGTGTTGATATCTTCGGGCGAACAGGTGAAGCCTTCGCCTTCGACACCGAGGATTTGCAGCGTGACGACCGGATATGGAATTGAGTTCTCGATGCAGGAGGTCAGCAGCAGGAGTGTGCCGATAAGGATATGCCGGAAATGTTTCATCATGCTTTGTTGGCTTCCTTGTTCCATAGATGAACGGTAACGCCGATGCGGATATTGAGCAGGTTGAGGCGGAACCGCATTTTCGAAGCTGTTCGTTGGCCGATTTCGTTGCCGTTGGCATCTTTCTGCTTGATCTTGGTGTATTCGATACCTCCCAGCCCGAAGGAAACGGTGCTGCACACGTTCGGGAAGATGTAAACCGCCAGACCCGGATTGAACCCGAGCGACAGTTTCAGGTCGTCGCTGAACGTGCTTCTGAGGGTGCCTTCGGTTTCGTAGGTAAACTCCGAATTACCGGTCTTCATCGAAAGATCTACTTCACCGAAAAGCCCGAAGTGTCCTTTGCTGTCCAATCCCGCATAGGAGCGGAAATAGAGGCCGACCGACAGTGCACTGCTTTGCAGGTGGAGGTTTTTGAAGGCCAGATTGACGTCGTTTTGCTCTCCCAGATTGAAATTGCCCGTGTCCAGCGTTCCGTTGATGTTGGTGTATCCGAAACGGACGCCGGCCGACATGTTGTCCTTGAAGAAGTAGCCTACAGAGGGGTTGATGGTGAAGATACTGCCGTTCAGATTCAGGTTGTCCAGGATCAGCAGGTAGTCCGTGTCGTCGCTTGAGAGGGTGCCGTAAGATACGGTGAGGCCCAGGGCGATTTCACCTGCATAGGCGAATTTGATTTTGTTGATTTCACGGTCGATTCTCCGTTTCATCGGCAGGAATCGTTGTTTCCGACGTACCGGGGAAACCGAGGTCGGCATCGATGCGGACGAGTCGCTCAGATCGGCGTAGAACGTCGGGGCCGGAAGTTCCTCGATGACAGGGACGGTCGTCGGAACCGGAGTGGCGTAGAGGCTGTCCTGCAAGCGGGAAGACGGAATTGCCTCCAGGGATGTCGGTTCCTGGGCTCGGAGCATGGAAACCGTTGCGACGGCTATCAGTATGGTAAAAATCAGTCGTTTCATCGTATTTCCGCGTTATAGATAGAAAGATACTCCCAGTCCGATCGACAGGATATTGACTTTGAAGTTCATCAGGCTCGAAGTTCGCTTTCCTACGGTTACCTGGTTGTGTACCTGGCGTGTCCGGGTATAGGAAAGACCCATTACACCGACATTCACTTCGAAAGCCAGGTTGTTGGTGGCGAAAGCGACCAGTCCGGGCGATACGCCTATCGAACCGGAGAAACTGGTTTCATAAGTGCCTCGGATCGGGGAGTCCGCTGCGAATCGGGACTGTCCGCCGCCCAGTGTCAGGCTCATTTCGTTGAACAAGGCGAAACGCTTGTTCTGTCCCAGAGGAATGTACTGACGCCAGATGAAAGCTCCGGAATAGTTGTGTTGCAGGGTGTTGTAGAAATCGACGCCGAGGTCGATATCACTGCCCAGCTTGATGCTGCCGCTATCTATGCGGAGCAGCGAGCGTGAATAGATGAATTTTACGCCGATAGCCATATTGTCCCGAATTGCGTAGGCGATCAGCGGGGCGATTTTGAAGGTATAACCGTCGGAGTTGATATCTTCGATCACCAGAAACGTGTAATCTTTGTTCGTGTGGGTAGAGTAGGAGGCGGAAGCGCCGAAGATCCACTGCCCCTTGGGGACGAATTGGTTAGATTTGGAGGTCAGTCCCCGTTCTGCACGGGGATCGGCCTTGTGTTTCGGAGCGAATTCGGCCGGAGCAGGTGATTGCGCATCGGTCCGAAGCGGATGTTCAGGCCGAGGGCTTTCGGAACCCGTGAGCACGGTGTTCGAAGAATCGGGTTGCGGTATTGCCATATCAATCGCACGTCCCGAAGCGGCCTGCGATTGATGGTTTGCAAAACATAGACACAGTGACAGTGTCAGGATGGCGACGGTTCCTCGCATGAAAATCAATATACAAATTCGATGTCGTCGATATACATTCTGCTTTCTTTGTTGCCTTCCATGTAATCCCCTCGGTAGCTGGCCGAAGCCGTTACCATCAGGTAGTTGGGCATTTCGTCGCTGCGGTAGGTGATGGGGATCACGATTTTTGTCCAATCGCCTACGGACGTTTCGTTGAGCCAGTCGCCATAGCCGTAAATGGGGCCTTCGGGCAGGCTTTCCTGCTTAGGGTCGAAGAAAGTGCTCTGGTCGTTCGTGTCGATTTTGTGATAGGAGCTCCATTTGCCCATGCAGATGAAGAAGCGGGCCTTATCGCCGGAACCGACCGTACCTTTATACCAGAATGTGATCGCTTTGGGACGGGCGTTGAAGGTGAACGGACGCCCCATATACACATCGCCTTTGGTGATGTGGTGAACACCGCCGAAAGCACCGATGAAGAGGTTGCCGGCAGCGATTACGCCGAAGGCGCTTTGGGTTTTGAGCAGGGCGGACTTGGTCCCGGTCGATCCCGGCCGGGGATCGTCTGCGGGTTCGGTCACCACGATACCGGCGGCATTGGCACCCGGGTTACCCGTTCCCCAGAACCCGGTATAGCCCGTACCCATGCCGTTCGAGCCGATTTCGTCCGCCGAGCAGGGGTACCAGGTTTTGCTGTTCGTCCAGGTTTCGAAGCCTGCATTGGGGAGTTGAACGCCCGTTGCGGTCGAGAAATTGTGTATTTCGCCCGTTTCCGCATCGTTGATGAGCAGCTGGTATTCGTAATCGCGGTCTGCGGCGAAGTCGGTGGCTTGTGCCGTATAGGTATAGTCGGCACCCGCTACGGCTGCGACGGTCTTCCACTCCCCGAAGGCCGGCGATTCCGCCAGGCATTCGCGTTCGCGGTAACGGACTTTGACGTTGGTGTGCGCCGGGTCGGTGACGATTACCTGAAAATCCGCCGTGTTGAGCCAAAGGTCGTACACCGCGAGATCGGTGAGTCCGGGCGTTGCGATGCGGGCTTTGCCCGTACCTTCGGCCTGTGCGACGTCGGTCATCGTGAATTCCACTTCGTGAATGCCGCCTTCGAACGAGGAGAAGAATGTTTCGCCGAGAGATAGTTTGCCGCTGTTGTCGTCGGTTTTGATGTAGTTGATGCCTTTGGCTGCGGCTTCCGGAAGCAGAGCGCCGTCGCTCAACACCTGGATCGTTTCGTCGTTGGCCTTGACGGAGATACCCGAAAGCGCCTGTACCGAGGATACTGCGAACGAAATGTCGTCCGTGTTGAATCCGATTACCGAGTTGATGTCGAATCCGTCGCCCTTGATCGTCGGCTGCGGGCTGAAGATGAAAGGATCTTCGTGGATTTCTCCGTCTTCATCGACCTGTACGGTGATGCCCAGGTAGCCGTTCGGGGTCTTCGAATATTTGAATGTCAGCGTATAAAGATTGCCGCTTTCGGGTGTCGGTATGACTCCTGTTTTCGAAATGCTGCCCAACTCCGTGCTCGAACTGTAAAAACCCCAGCTCAGGTTGTGAACATCTTCGGGCAGCAGGTAATAACCCGTTGCATCCTCGGTATATTTGAGCGTCGGTACCGAGCCGTTTTCAGCTTCCGTTTTGGAGAAGGTGTCGATGGCGCTGACATAAGCTTTGAATCCCGGATCCATTTTGTCCAGAATCGTCTGATCGAAGACGACTTTGACGCCGATGTTGGTGATCGGACAGACGACTTCCTTGAGAATGACTTGCTGGGGTTTGATGTCAACGTCCAGCTCGCCGTAGTAACTCTTGTTGGTGAAGGTCGCCTGGCTCTGGTCGCCCGCCTCCACTTTGATACGGTAGGACCCTGCCACCAGATAAAGGTCCCCCGGGGCTTCCGTGGCCGGCTGGTACTTGCGGATCAGCTTTTCTTCTCCGTTTTCTATCTTATAGACGCGCATGGTGCTTCGATCCAGAGCGTTGTATGCATCGGTACGCGAGCCGCCGATATTGACGCTCAAGCGCAGGGTTCCCATCTCTTCCGAGGCGTTGCCGTCGATGTCGCTCTGCGTACAGGCTGCGGTCAGAAAGGCCACGCCTGCAAGCAGCGAAATATATTTAAGAATCTTTTTCATCTCTGTTGCGGTTTACTGTTGGGGAACATAGAGCATGATGGATTTGATGTTCTGTCCCGAAGCATCGGTTGCGGTCAATTTGAAATCCGTGTTGCCCGGAGCTACGGCGTAGAGCATCGTCATGAACTGGGATATGTCGAATTGCAGGGTTTTCTGACCGACGATTTCATCTTTGGTCTTGAATCCCAACGAGTGGAGTCCTTCGTCCATTTTGTCGGAAGCCGGGTTGACCAGATCCATGTGCGCTTCCAGACCGATACCGAGGCTTTCGAGGACTTCGGCGGTGAGCGCATCGCTGATGATATCGACCGTCAGGCCGGTCATGCCGCTTTCGGAGGCGAGGTTGATGAAGACGTTCATACCCTCTTCCGTGAGTGTGTGGCGGGAATCGATATCGACGATATCCGTACCTTCCGGGTTGGTGCTCCAGAAGATGTTCGGTCCCTCTGCGGTGCCGCTGTCGTGGGTGACCTTGATGGTCATCGTCGTGTAGGAGCGGCGTCCTTCGGAGTCGATGGCGATGAACTTCGCGGTATGGGTGCCCGTGTGGTCGTACAATCCTTTCATACCGTTGTAATTGACCTTGACGAGCAGATCGGAGCCGCTTTGCTTGACTACGCAGTAGTCGCCGGCCGGATTTTCGCCCGGCCAGAGGGCTACCGTGTTGTCGCTGTAGCCGGCCGTTGCGAGAGCTTCCAGGAACTGGGCGTTGTCCGAATCGAAGACAACCTCCAGCGAGGCGACGGTCGAACCCTGGTAAGGAGTTACGACGGCCGTAATCATCGGGGAGCAGCTCTGAACGTCGAAGTCGAACATGCTGGTCGTGATGGGGTAGGGCTGGGCGATATCCCCGTTTTCGAGGGTTACTGCCGGAGAGTTCTCGTCCGAAATTTCTTCGTCGGGAATCTCCTCTTCGCCGTAAGAATAGAACGAAGACATGACGTCCACGTCGATTTTCTCGTCGTAAACCCATGTTTCGACCGTAACTTGGAATTGGACGTTACCGTCGCTGGCATGCAGGATCTTGATGTTGATCTTGCGCCATTGTCCGGCTTTGACGTTCTGTATCTCCTGGCTCCAATTGACCGGCACATAGGAGGCCGGCTCTCCCTCGCCGGCTTTGTTGTATTGGCCGGAAAGGACGATTTTCAGGGTGTTGTCCGTATCGACTGCGCGGAAGAAACCGGGTCTGAGCGTTTCGCCTGTGGCTTCGGGGCGTCCGTAAACCAGGGAATTATCCTTGATGGAAAGGGTGACGGTGAGCTTGTCTGTCTCGTCGTCTGGCTTGAACAGATTGTCCAAATCGGCGGAAAGTCCGACCGTCGCCTTGATATTGCCCAATTTGCAGACCAGGTTATTGACCGTGGTCGTGAGCTTTTTGATTACGTTGACCGAAACTTCGCCGTAATAGACGGGCGTTTCCCACGCCACGTCGGGTGTGCTGGCGTAATTGGGCGATTCCGCCGTGACGGTATAGCTGTCCTGCGGCAATTCGATATTGCCCGTGGTCTTTATTTCGGCATAGGTGTAGCTGCCGACCTGTTCTTTTTTCGAATTGTAAATCTTTACGATATAATCGTCCGGTGCGTCCACCGTGCTGCGCGTCGAAGAGGTGCCGGGAGCGTTGTCCGTCGGCAAAATTTCCATGTCGTCCGCTACGGTCAGGTCCCAGTTCTCAAAGCTCAGAATGCCCGTTTCGGACCCGGGTTCTACCGGTTGTCCTCCCGTCGGGAGATCGTCTTTTCCGCATCCTGTCGCCATGAAAAGACAGCAGAACGGCAAGAGCAAATATTTGGTAAAAGTCTTCATAGGATCTGTTTTTAGCTTATTTTATACGGGGTTATGCTTCGGGGTTGAGTTCGATTTCCTGCGGGGGTACTTCGGTCAGCGTATCGTCCAGTCGGATGCTGATGCTGCCCTGTCCCGCCTGCGAAGCGTCGATTTGGATTTTGTGCCAGGTGCGGGCCGTCGTGACACCGATCTGTTGCTGCGGGAATTCCACTTTCACGCCGTTCTGCGCCTTCACCGCCGTACCTTTGAGCAGAAGTTTGCTCCCCGGCTTGACGAAGATGGGAGCGTCGGCCGATGAGGAGTGGGTAAAACTGAAATTGTTGCCCGCTTCGGTCTGGACGGTGAATTGTGCTTCGGAATAGTATTTCTTGAACCACTCGCCGCATTCGAGGCTGATTACCGAGTTCGTGAGCGAGGCGGTAATGGTCTTTTGAATCGTCTTGCGGGCGAGTATCGTAAAGTCGAGCGCTCCCTGGTAGCAGAAAGCCGTGCTGCCCTCCTGCTGCGGATCGCCGTAGCTGATCGTCGCCGTATAGTCGCCGCTGGGCATGAAGGGGGCCGTATATTCGCTGAGCGTGGTGTATTCGGCGAGGTATTCCGCTGTCGCTGTGCCTTCTTTGCCTTTTACGACCAGCTTGAAGCTGTTGCCGGACGGCTTGCAGTTGTCCGGCAGGGACGTTTGCGCCCGGGTCGTCTGCGAATCGACCTCGGAGCAGGTCGTGGTCCGGAATTCGACCGAGCCCTCCCCGTCTGTCGTTTCGGGGATTTCCTCTTTCGAGCAGCCCCCCCCCAACAGTGCAAGGGTCGTTAGAATCAACAGGTATTTTTTCATAGGGTTATTGATTTGGAGGTTTATTTTACGATGGTTACGCGGATGTTGTCGAGGTACATATACCAAGTTCTCGATACCCATCCGTTGCCGGTGACGTTGTATGTTCTCTGAGTCAGCCACGACAGGCGCGTTGCATTCGTTGCTGCGGGAACTTCGCAGGTGCATACTCCCTGAATATTTCCGAACGATACGCCGCTCAGTGTATTGAGGTTGTCGATCTGTTCTTTCAGCGTGTTTTCGAGGCCGTCGTTACCTTTTTTAGGTGCCGTATCCGTGAGGGTTCCGAAACTGCAATAGAGATAGTCGTTGTCCTTGTTGGCATTGAAGGTCACTTTCAGCTTTACGGTTTTTCCGGGTTTGATATAGGCGAGCGGCGGAGTGTCGAGCCGTCCCGGATACTGGGCTACGGTTTCGTGTCGGACGGAAATACGCATCGCCTTTTGCGAAACCTGAAGACGGGTTCCCGTCCAACCCTCGTCAAAGCCGTACTGCGACAGAGAGATACCGTCCGGATTGGATGTCGTAGCTTCTGTTTTGTATTCGAAATCGGTTTTATCGTCGAAATCTTCCGAAAGAAGGTACGGGATTTTGAGTGCGATCGGCAGATGTTCGCCGGGAGTGAACGAAGCGACGCTTACATTTTGCGGCACGAGGGCATTTTCGGTTTCGAAGCTGACCTGCAACGGTTGTTGAGCCAGCAGATCGCCGTAAAGGTCGCCGTAGAAAGCCACCGTGTATTTGTTGGATTCGTCGATGGGGAAGGTCTGCTCGGTCGTCCCGTCGCGGAAAGTCATTCCTTCGGGAGCTTTGACGATCAGGTTGTAAGGCTCTTCACCCAGATTCGAGGAGTCGCCCGTGACCGAAAAATCGACATAGCTTACCGGCAACTCGGTCGGGATCGTCAAGGTAATGGGGGTGATGTGCCCTGCCGCCATTTCGCGGTCGATCGGGACGGAGAGCGTGTGGGAACGGTATCCGTTTGCTGTATAGGCCGTAAAAGAGATGTCGCCGCTTACCGTCGTGGGGTTGATGAAGGCCCAGGCATAGTTTTCGGCTTCGTCCGTCAGCGGGGTATTCAGATCGAGCGTGATGCTCTTCGAGCCTTCGGTCAGGGACATTGGGGCCGACGGATCGGCAGCGTCGAACGAAACGGTTCCGACGACTTCTGTCGGGAAATCGATGACCAGACGTGTGATCGGTTCGCCCCAGATGTTGCGGCCTGCAGGGACTTCGATTCGCAGTGCGTGGCATTTGTGACGGAAGCGCAGCGCGTGCGACGGTGGAGTTTCGAGCATTTGGTCGGACTGTTCGAACAGGGGAAGCGCGTCGGCGGTCAATGGATCGGCGGCCAGAATATCCCATTTCCCTTCGTAACGGCCCGTCTGTTCTGCCGGGATCCGGTAAGATACCTGCGTGCCGCTGACGCTTTCGGGCACCGGGCTGACGGCCGTGTAGGTATAGGTTCCTGCCGGCATATCGGCGACCGTCGAATTGAAAACGGCGGTCGAATAGCTGGGGGTGAAGTAGGCCAGCGAGAAATTCTGGGCGTTGAGCGTATAGTTGCTGCCGTCGGCGGTCGCCCAGAGGGCGATCTTGTCATTTTTGTCCCAGCGGGTCGAAGCCCAGTCGTTGTCGTCGATCCAGGTTCGGGTACCGTCGGGCAGACTGTAAACCTGCGGTTCTTTCGTGTTGTCGCACAAAATGGCGACTTCGACTCCGCCGGACGGAGAAGTCGGCTGCTCGATTTCCTCGTTGCGGGAGCAGGCGCCGATCAGAAGCAGCGCCAGTACAGGGAGAAGGATCCGATGTTTTTTCGCCATAAGACAGTTAGTGAATGATATTCACAATTTTCACAAAAATAGACGGGTTTTTTCTATAATGGAAATAAATTCAACGAAACGGGTAAAGTTCATCACGAATCCCCGGTTTTACGGGCGTTTTGTTTGAGATAACAGCGTGGAATTAATGCCAAATACCTCCTTGGAATAAGGAGGTATTTGACGGAATATCGCTGGAATGGAGTTAATATACCCATTCGAAGTCATCGACATAGAGGCAGGCTTCCGAGTAGCCCGTCATGTAGTCGCCGTAGGCATTCGCGGCGCATGAGATCACGATGGTGTAGTCTCCTGTGGGAGCCGGGGCTTTCTCTTCGTACCAATGGATTTTGAGTGCATCCTCGGAAGAGACCAAGGCATCGCCGGGGGTGCTTTGATCGATCCACATCGAGCCGTAGCCGACGACTTTACCTTCCGATACGACGTCCGCTCCGTTGGTGGGATCCCAGGCTCCCGTAGTCGAGCTCATTCCCGAAACGACCGTGTGAGGCTGGGTCCAGTCCACGATCGCCACGAAGATACGGCATTTGTCGGGATCGCCCTTGGCCACACCGGGGGCCGGATTTTGCGATCGCACGATGTCGATGTCGCCGGTCGTGGCGTGATATTTTACGCGCAAAGCCTTGGGACGTGCCGTGTAGGTGTATTTGCTGCCGAATTTCACCGTACCGGTCATGCTGGCATAGTTGAAACTCCCGGTAAAGAGATTGCCTGCAGCCAGGACGAACATATTTTGGCTCTGCAGTTTCGCAGCGGGAGCCGCTGCACCGAATTTATCCGTAGTAGAAGAGCATAACCCTGTCGTGACCCCGTTATTGCCGCAGTCCCAGAAGGAGTCTCCGTTTTTGTTGGGGTAGGGAACATCTGAACTGCCGCTCAAGCCTGCTCGGGAAACAGTGCTCCATTCCGACATGTCCGCGTTGGGAATTACATCGCCTTTGGCCGTTGTGAAGCGTCCGGTTTCCTTTTCTGCACCGTCCAGCTTCAGTCGGTAATCGTAGGTCGTACCTGCGAAAACGCCGGTGACATAATCCGGTTCGTAAACGGTTTTACCCATTTCGTTGGTCGATGAACTCCAGGTCGGCTCGATCGCGGCCGTTGCGGAGGGGACGATTTTCAGCGTTGCGGTATTTTGCCACAGGTCGGCGGTTTCGAGCGTTACCTGGCCGTAATGGAAGGTCAGATCTTGTACGGTCGTCTGGCCGGCCAGGTCGGTAACGGACACTTTGAATACGTGGTTGCCGATTGCATCGGGGAGCATTGCAATCATCGGGACGAGCTTGGTGATGTCGAATACGGTCGATTTCGTATATTGGATCTCCGTGCCGCATTTCAGACCCAAGTCCTTGTATTGGATGCTTCCTGCGATCGAGGTTTCGTGTACCAGATCGAGGTTTTCGATTCCTATCGCGTTCAGGGCGTCGGAAACGATTTCGACTTTCAGTTCGGCGATACCGCCCGGTACCGTGATGTCGATGGCTGCGGGGTAGGTGAGCGACTGGTCCGGCTGGTACGGTCGATCTTTACGGAGGCCATCTGTTTGGTGGCGGTAATGATGTCCAGATTCAGGTTGTAATTGCCCGGCAGGACATTGAAGAAGGCATCCAGTTGAGCTGCGGCCGATGCAGACCCGCCGTCGAAGTTTATCAAAATCGACTTCGACCGTTCTTCCGTGTCGAGTGCGGGTGCGGCGGCCTCTCCTTGTGCCAGGTCGAAATTCAGGGATTTGGCCGACAGGAAATCGTCGCTTTCCGCCGTCAGCAGCACGCAGCGAATCGGGTCGGAGGTCGAATTGGTCAGGTCGAAATCCAGGATCGACGTCAGCCGCTGCATATTGAAGCGGATCCTTTCGCCGCTGTCATCGACGCCTTCCGCTGAATTGGCCGTAGTTTGTGCGGGTGCTATCAGAATGTCGAACAGGCTGTTGTAGGTTCCGCCCTTCTGGATGCGGGTATTGCCGAAAGGAATGGTGGCCGACGTGCCGTTCAGGGATTGCTCTCCGTGGGGATAATAGGCCAGGTAGGTCCAGGCGCCGGTTCCCGGAGTGAGTTCACCTTTGAAAATGCCTTCGCTCGAAAAGACGAAGGGTTTGTTGATTTGCGCGACGCCGTTCAGCGTTGCGTGTATGCCGAGTTTGTCGATATCGACCTCCCAGGCGCCGTTGAAACGGTCGTCGCCGATTTCGATCGTCGCACGGGTTGCCGGTAGTTCGGCGGCGAAAGAGACAGGGACGGTTTTTCCGTCGTTCCCTCCCGGAGCGGCTTCATCCGTCGCAGGATCGGCGGAGCATCCGCAGAGGAGAACCAGTCCGGCCGTTGCGAGGGCAAGGGTATTGATTATGCGGTTCATAAGTTCGATGGTTTTAATTAGTAACTGTCGTTCGTTGCGTCGTTGTACGACATAGGTTCTACGGTGCCGCCCGGGAAAGAGTCGCCGAATCCGCGCTCTATGCGGATGTCCAAAACCCCGATGCTGGGGGTCACATACTTGCGAAGCGTCTTGGTTGTTTCCATAATGCTTATCTGATTTTAAGTTCGAAGTCAAAATTATAGTTTGCGGAACATGAAAAAAAATAAATTCAACGAGCGACGGAAAAGTTGTCACCAATACGCTTTTTTTATCAATGGCTTCCGATTCCGTTGTGGAAAATAGAACGGCGGCCTTCCCGGAAGAAGGCCGCCGTTCGCATCGAAACGGTTGAAAAACGCTATTTTTTCAGGTATTTGTCGAGCCAGCCGAAAAATTCGCGGTTCCAAACCACTGAGTTCTGGGGCTTCATCACCTGGTGGTCTTCGTCTTCGAATTCGACCAGACGGGCGTCGATACCGTGCAGACGTGCTGCTGTGAAGGCTTCGAGCGACTGCGTATAGGGGATGCGGAAGTCGAGTTCGCCGGTGATGATCATAATCGGCGTATCCCACTTATCGACGAACTTGTGGGGCGAGTTAGCATAGGTACGCATGGCCGTCGCGTTCTGCTTGTCCCAGTAGGGGCCTCCGTAGTCGTTGTTCAGGAAGAAAAGCTCCTCGGTCGATCCGTACATGGCTTCGAAGTCGAAGATACCGCAGTGGGAGATGAAAGCCTTGAAGCGTCCGTCGTGGTGTCCGGCCAGGAAATAGACCGAATAACCGCCGTACGAAGCGCCGACGCAGCCCAGGCGGTCCTTGTCCACCCAGGGCTCCTTGGCGACGTCGTCGATAGCCGAGAGGTAGTCGCGGATATTCTGGCCCGAGTAGTCGCCCGAGATCTGGTCGAGCCACTCCTGTCCGAACGAAGGCACGCCCCGGCGGTTGGGGGCGACGACGATGTAGCCGTTGGCGGCCATGAGCTGGAAGTTCCAGCGGTAGCTCCAGAATTGCGATACGACGCTTTGCGGACCGCCTTCGCAGTAGAGCAGCGTCGGGTATTTCTTCGCAGGGTCGAAATCGGGCGGCAGGATTACCCACGTCAGCATCTGTTTGCCGTCGGTGGTTTCCACCCAGCGTTTCTCGACTTTGCCAAGGCGGATCTTGTCGAGGATCGGCTGGTTGATGAACGTGAGCTGCGTGATGGCTCCGTCTTTCAGGTCGATTTCATAGAGCTCCGAGGGCGAAGAGATCGTGCAGATATCGGCTACGGCCTTGCCGTTTGCGATCGATACGGCGTTGATGTCGTGATCGCCCCGGGTCAGTACGGAAACGTTGCCGTTCATGTCCACGCGGCAGAGCTGGTGCGTAGCCTCCATCGGCGCGAGGAACCAAAGCGCTTCGCTGCCGTCCCAGATGACGTTGGTAGCGTTGTAGTCGAAATTCTTCGTGAGTTCCTTCACCAGGCCCGTTTCGGAATTCCAGACCATCAGACGCTCCTTGTCGGCTTCATTGCCCGCACGACGCTGCGAACGGAATGCGATTTTGGTGCCGTCGGGCGAGAATACGGGGTATTTGTCGTAGCCGACGAAAGGCAGTTCGGTTTTGGCTGCCGCATCGTGACCGGAGATGGGGGTGAGTCCCTTGCAGATGTTGGTCGTGGCGCCTGTCTCCGTGTCATAGACGAAAATGTCCGAGTCGGTCGAAACGGCGTATTTCGCACCTGTCAGCGGTTTGCAGGTGTATGCGAGTCGGGTGCCGTCCGGAGCCCACGCGATTTCGGACATATCGAAATAGGGTGCCAGCGGAGTGTCCCACTCCGCACCTTCGCCGATGATGTCCACGCCCTTCCCGATGCCGCCGGAGGTCAGCTCCGCGATGAAGATGTGGCGGTATTCGCCTTCATCCCAGCGGTCCCAGTGGCGGCACATCAGGTCGTCGTAAACGCGGGCTTTCGATTCGGCCATGTCCGGGTGGATGTCGGACGACTTGCGGTCGGCGACCTGTACGCCCTGTACATAAAAGACTTTGTCACCCGCAGGATTTACGCCGAACCCTTCGATGTCCTTGTCGAGTTTCGAAAGCTGGCGGGGATTTTGTCCGTCGGCAGCCATTTCCCAGATTTGCGAACTTCCGCTGAGGTCGGACAGGAAGTAGATCTTGCTGCCGTCGGCATTCCATTTCGGATCGGAGTTGTTCGACGAGAAGTCGGTCAGCTGGGCGACTTCGCCGCTGGCGGCGTCACGAACGTAGATCGCCGTAACGCCCCGGTTCTCCTGCATATTGTACCAGGTGACGGTGTAGAGCAGCCGACTGGCGTCGGGCGAGAGCGAGGCCAGTCCTACGCGGCCCATTTTCCACATCACTTCGGGCGAGAGAACGCCGGCGGCGATCTCTTCCTGGGTGAGCGAGTTGTCGATAGCGAGGGGCTGGGAGCGCTTTTCGCTGCATCCGCCGAGTCCCACGAGCGTAATTGCCATAAAGAGGAATAAATTTTTCATTTGAGATCGGGTTTACTTCATATGATTTATACTTAAATTTGCGCTTGTCAATAGCGATTTTTATGCGTATCTATCTATATTTTGCAGATAAAACTCTGATTTTTACCGATGAAACGTCGCCGGCACGTTTTTTTGCCGTCGATCTTCCGCAGGGCGGGCGTATTTCCCGGACGAAGATACTTAATTTTCTGGAAACTCACAATGATGTTGCGGTTTGTACGCCCGATCCCGAGCAGGCGTTTTCCCTCTTCCGGCAGGAATTCGCTGCTGTCGAGGCTGCGGGCGGCGTGGTAGTGAACGATCGCGGCGAATATTTGATGATTCACCGCAACGGGCGCTGGGATTTGCCCAAAGGACATGTGGAGCCGGGCGAAAGTACGGCGGAATGTGCCGTGCGCGAAGTCGCCGAGGAAACGGGAGCTGTGGGTGCGGAGGTGGTTCGCTTCCTTTGCCGGACGTTGCATGCCTATTATATGCACGGGCGGTGGGAGCTCAAGGCTACGCACTGGTTCGAAATGCGCGTTTCTTCGAGCCGAGCCCTTAAACCTCAGCGGGAAGAGGGAATCGATGTGGCTGCGTGGTGTCCGGCCGCCGAACTGAAAGATCGGCTCGAAGGGATGTTTCCTACGGTGCGCCGGGTGTTCGAATGTTTGGAAAAATAGAGGCCGCTTTTCGTGCCGGATAGATAGAGGACGATTTTTCCGCCGGCCCGATGTCGCGGCCTGTCCGGGACAGGCGGTTCCAGCCTGATAATTTGCCTTGCCGTATCGGTTTCAGGCTGCGGTATTGTCCGGAACGAGGGTATCAACGAAAAACCCGGTGCAGATCGCACCGGGTTTTTCGTTGGGTATTCGGTATTACATCGGTATTACATCGCGCTGCCGTTCATGGCTTTGGCCATGGCTTCGGCGATTTGGTCGAGCGCTTTTTGGAGCTTGCCTCCGATCATCATACGCATCATCATATTCAGTTCCGCGTGCAGCACCAGCCGCATGCGGGTATCGTAGGGACCTGCCGGCTGCAACTGGATCCAGAAGGTGAAGTCGATGGGGACGCCGCCTTCGCCGCTCTGTATCTTGACGTATTTGGGAGCTTCCTTGGCCACGATTTGCAGATTGACGGTGAAGCCCTTGACTTTGAATGAACAACTGTTTTCGTCGGCCTGCCACTCTTCGACCTTGTCCTGCACCGCAGGAGTGAGGTTGTCGAAACGGCTGATGACCGTATAAATCTGTTCCGCCGAGCGGAGTATCTGTTGGTGTTTCGATTCGTATTTTTCCATTGTCGTGTGTTTGTCGTCAAAAGCGGCGGTTGTCTTTTTTTGCAAATTTTTCGCTTTTCCCGGGCGACCGTTTTTCGAAGCCCTTATTTTTCGGGGCCAAAGATAGTGAAAACTGGGAGAAAACGGGATCTTGTTCCCGGTTTTCCGAGGCGCATCCTATCTAAGACTATGTCAAAGATAGTGAAAGCCGAGCGCTAATCCAAACTTAACTTTCTGTTTTCCTATTCCTTGCATGGTAGAGTTCACAAGTGTCCTCTGCGTATGCTTCGAATGTCGGTCGTTTGAGCCTGCCCCCCCCCTATTTGCTGCAAGGATGATAAAGTGTAGCGAGCCGAATCTGACCGGCGGGTTCCCGACTCCTTCCCGTTTCACGTTGCGGGGTGGGGAAACTTACTACGCCCGATATTCGTTTCGGCAGTCGGTCGTTCGAGCCGGGCTGGATCACACACTCTCTGTTGCAACCGTGTGCCGGATGATCTCGCCTGCTGGAGCCGGAGGGCGGGAAGTCTGTGTTGAGAAGTACTATACAGGGATATTGGGCCGAATCGGGAGTCAGTCGATTTCGATCGTGCGCTCTTCGTCGTCGCCGACGGCGATCCGCACGGTCATCACCTCTTCGGGCAGCAGCTCTTCGATCTTCTCGGGCCATTCGACCAGACAGAGATTCCCGGAGTAGAAATATTCTTCGTAGCCGAAGTCGTAAGCCTCTTCGAGCCGGTTGATCCGGTAGAAATCGAAGTGATAGATATTCTTCCCTTCGCGGGTCGTATATTGATTGACGATGGCGAAAGTGGGACTTGTCACTGTGTCGTCGGCTCCGAGCCGGGCGACGATTTCCCGGATCAGGGTGGTTTTGCCCGCCCCCATTTCGCCGCGGAAAACGACGACCGAGCGTCCTTCGAGCGCGTTTATGACGGCGGCCGCTGCGTGCGGCAATTCGTCCAGAGAGTCGATGTGGATGGTCTGCATGATTTATTGTTTGGGTTTTAGTACGATGTAGGGAACGAGCATCTCTTCCATCGAGATTCCCCCGTGCTGGTAAGTATTGCGGTAGTACCGTATGTAACGGTTGGCGTCGTTGTTGTAGACCAGGAAATCGGTGTTGTAGGCGAAGATGTAACTCGACGACAAGTTGATCGACGGCAACTGGATGTCTTCCGGGCGGGTGATTTCATATACCTCGCGGGAGTTGTAGGCCAGGTTGCGGCCGGTTTTGTAGCGCAGGTTGGCCGAGGTTTCGCGGTCGCCGGTCACCTTCACCGGGTTGTCGATGCGGATCGTGCCGTGGTCCGAGGTGATGATTACCGTGTGTCCGCGTTCCGAGAGCAGGCGCAGCAGTGTCAGCAGGTCGGAGTGTTCGAACCACGAACGGGTGAGCGAGCGGAACGAGGCTTCTTCCTCGGTGAGTTCGCGGATGATGTCCGTTTCGGTGCGGGCATGCGAGAGGATGTCCAGGAAGTTATAGACGATCACCGAGAAGTCGGCGTCGTAAATCCGCTGGATGTTGTCGATCAGCTTGCGGCCCGCCTCGGGGCGCACCAGTTTGTCGAAGGTGTATTTGTAGTTCTTGCCGCTGGAGGTCATCAGCCGTTGCAGAAACTGTTCTTCGTATTGGTTTTTGCCTCCCTCCTCGTTGTCGTTGAGCCACTTGTTGGGCATCAGCTTGTCGATGGCCAGCGGCATCAGGCCGGCGAAAATGGCATTGCGGGCGTACTGGGTCGCCGTGGGCAGGATCGCGCAGTAGAAATCGTCGGCCGCGATGTCGTAGTAGCCGCGCAGCAGGGGGCTGATCGAGCGCCACTGGTCGTAGCGGAAGTTGTCGATCAGCAGCAGCGTGGTCTTGGGATTCTCGTCTGCCACCGGGAAGATCTTCGACCGCATGAGCGTATGCGACATGACCGGGGTGGTTTCGTCACGCTTGTTGATCCAGTCGTAGTAGTTCCTGCGGACGAACTTGCAGAACTCCTGGTTGGCTTCGTGCTTCTGGTATTCGATGACCTCCTTGATGCTTTGGTCGGTCGAATCGGAGAGCTCGATCTCCCAGTTCGTGATCCGGCGATAGACGTTGCACCAGTCGGCGAAACTGTCGGCCATCTGGAGTGCCGAGGAGAGGCGTCCGAACTCCGCCCGGTAATCGGCCGTGGTCTGTTCGGTGACCAGCTGCTGGGAGTGGACGTTCTTCTTGATCGAGAGCAGCACCTGGTTGGGATTCACGGGTTTGATGAGGTAGTCGGCGATCTTCGACCCGACGGCCTTGTCCATGATGTTCTCCTCCTCGCTCTTGGTGACCATGATGACCGGAGTAGTGGGGCGTATTTCCTTGATTTTCGGAAGGGTTTCGAGTCCTGTCATACCCGGCATCATCTCGTCCAGGATGATGAGGTCGTAGTTGCCCTCCGTCGCCATGTCGATCGCGTCGTATCCGTTGTTGCAGGTATCGACTTCGTAACCTTTTCCCCGGAGGAAAAGCACATGGGGTTTCAATAGTTCGATTTCGTCGTCCACCCAAAGTATTTTGACCATATTCGCGGTTTTAGTTGAAACAAAGATAGTGAAAGCCGGGAGAAAACGGGAACCTGTCCCGGTTTCCCGAGGCGCATTCTATCTAAGACTATGTCAAAGATAGTGAAAGGTTGCGGGCTTGCCCGCCGGGATTGCCGAACCGGATCCTATCTTCTACAAAAATAGTGATTTTACCAATTATACAATGCGAATTTCGGGCAATTTATTGTGCCCGACGGACGAAACTTTCGGGCGGCGGTGTCCGGTTCCGGCTATCGGGTTGTTTGATAATGCGTTGCCTTTTTCCGGATATTCTTCGATACGGTCCGGCTCCGGTCGGCCCGCCGGGTATCGAAGCGCGGTTTTATGGCCCGGTATTTGAGTAAGGGGTTTCGAACTGCGGCGCGACGCGGGCGAGGTGAATTGCAAAAAAATGTTCTACTTTGTTGTGATATAATCAAATAAAACTTATATTTGCAGTCCCGAAATAGAGTTTAACTTATAAATATAAAGAGTATGACAAAGGCAGATATCGTTAGCGAAATCGCTAAAAGTACCGGTGCTGAAAAAGTACAGGTCCAGGCTATCGTCGAGGCTTTTATGGAGAGCATCAAGGGTTCCCTGGCGCAGAACAACAATGTATATCTCCGTGGTTTCGGCAGCTTCATCGTGAAAAAACGCGCGAAGAAGGTGGCTCGTAACATTTCCAAGAATACGACCATTACGATCCCGGCCCACAACATTCCGGCCTTCAAGCCTGCAAAGAGTTTTGCGGCAAAAGTTAAATAAATAATAGAAACTTTAAACAATTACAGTTATGCCGAACGGAAAGAAACATAAGCGTCACAAGATGGCGACCCACAAGCGTAAAAAACGTCTTCGCAAGAATCGTCACAAGAAAAAGTAGGTAGTACGCCTTAGTGCTAATTAAGGTAGATAAAGCTAAAAGGGTGCGAGGCCCTTTTAGCTTTACCTGTTTTCCGATTCCCGCTCCGTTCGCAGGGCGGGATGTGTCGGATCGTCGGGAAGGAGAGGACGATGTGTTTGTGAACGTATCACCGTATATCGAATCCGCTCCCGAAAAGCCAAAAGAGGCTTTTTGCGAAGGGAATGTGCCGCAATATCGTCCTCTACGGACCAGGCGAGTTGAAAACAATGGAAGCCGGGCTGTGCTTCCCGAACGCCGAACAGCCGCAAACCCCATAATGTCAGAATCGTCGCCGCGGTCTGCGGGACGAAAATATATATGAACCGAGAATTAATAGTCAATGTAAACCCGACCGAGATTTCGATCGCCCTGTGCGAGGACAAGGTGCTGGTCGAGCTCAACAAGGAGCAGTGCCAGACGGGATTCGCCGTAGGGGATATTTATCTGGGCAAGGTGCGCAAGATCATGCCGGGGCTGAACGCCGCGTTCGTCAATATCGGCCATGAGAAGGATGCCTTTATCCACTATCTCGACCTGGGCTCCCAGTTCTCTTCGTTGCAGAAGCTGGTGGCGAGTTACCAGCCCGGCAAGCGGGGAATCCGCCTGGATGCGATGAAGCTGGAGCCGCCGATCGAAAAGTCGGGCAAGATCGGCTCCTACCTGCAGGTGGGGCAGACCGTTATGGTGCAGGTGGCCAAAGAGGCGATTTCCACCAAGGGACCGCGTCTGACGGCCGATATTTCGCTGGCTGGACGTAACGTGGTGCTGGTGCCTTTTTCGTCGAAGGTGTTCCTGTCGCAGAAGATCCGCTCGGCGGAGGAGAAGAAGCGGCTCAAGGGCATTGCAGCCGCCGTTTTGCCGAAGAATTTCGGCGTTATCATCCGCACGGCGGCTGTCGAGGCCAAGGACAGCGATATCGAACAGGATATCCGCTCCCTGTTGGACAAATGGCAGAAGACCCTGCAAAATATTCGCAAGAACCCTGCTCCGGCCCAGTTGATGAGTGAGATGAACCGGGCCAACACCATTATCCGGGATTCGTTGGGAGGCGCCTTTTCGCAGATCGTCGTGGACGACGAAGCGATGTACCATGAGATTCAGAACTACATCCGTCAGATCGAACCGCAAAGCGAGAAACTCGTAAAACTTTATAAGGGCAACGTCCCCATCTTCGACAATTTCGACATTTCGAAGCAGATCAAGTCGCTCTTCGCCAAGTACGTGTCGTTGCGCCGGGGCGCTTACCTGATTATCGAGCATACGGAGGCGATGAACGTCATCGACGTCAATTCGGGCAATCGCACCAAGGCCGAGGACGATCAGGAGCAGACTGCTTTCGATGTCAATCTGGCCGCTGCGCGCGAAATCGCCCGGCAGCTGCGTCTGCGCGATTTGGGCGGTATCGTCATCATCGACTTTATCGATATGCACAAGGCTGCGAACCGTCAGTTGCTCTATGAGGAGATGAACAAGCTGATGGCCACCGACAAGGCCAAGCATACGGTGCTGCCGCTGACCAAGTTCGGGCTGATGCAGATCACCCGCCAGCGGGTGCGTCCGGTCGCCGTGCAGGATGTTACGGACGTCTGTCCCACGTGCAACGGCACGGGGCGTATCGAGCCGACCGTTCTGCTCGACAAGAAGATCGAGAACAAGATCTCCTATCTGGCCCAGGATGCGGGGCACAAATATATCAAGTTGCGCGTCAGCCCTTACGTTTCGACCTACTTGAATCACGGCCTGTGGTCGTTGCGCCGCCGCTGGATGTGGAAGTATAAGATCCAGTTGAAGATCGTGGCGGACCAGAGCGTCGGTATCGTCGATGTCCACTACTACGACAAGGAGGGCAAAGACCTGTATAAGGATTAGAGATACCGGATGCCGCAGGGGCGGAGGCATGGACTCGGTCGATGTGCCGGATGGGATTCGGCCCCTTTTACTGGCCGGAAGGCGGACGAAGTCCGGAGCCGGACAAAGGCGGAAGGTGGAAAGACATACATGTTCGGTCGCAGGTACGATCTGCAGCCGATACGAATACACGGAGTTGAATAATCGTTTGAGCGCCTTGCGGAATCGATTCCTGCAGGGCATCTTTTAGCTGGGCGGAATATGGGTCCCGGAAATAAACCGAATATCTTGCAGTTGATCGCCGGAGCGGAGCCTCTCGGCGCGATGCGTCGTGCGTACGATTCGGCGGGGCGGACCGTTCTTCTGCGCGATATGGTCGGCGGGGCTCTCTCGGTTTATGCCGCTGCCCTGATCGCCCGAACGGGCGGTACGCACGTCTTCGTGGCGGAAGACCGCGATGCGGCGGCCTACCTGCTCAACGATTTTTATGCCCTGCTCGACGAAAAACAGGTTTACTTTTTTCCGGGCTCCTACAAGCGTTCGATCGTTTACGGTACGGAGGATGCGCAGGGTGTCGTGCAGCGGACGGCGGCGTTGAGTGCTCTGCGTCGGGAAATGGCTGCGGGCGAATACCGGATTATCTGTACCTATCCGGAAGCTCTGGCCGAACGGGTGACCGACCCCGACTCGATGCGGCGCGAAACCGTGCGGGTGAAGGTCGGCGACCGGCTGGCGATCGGAGAGCTGGAGGAGTTGCTGGCCGATTCGGGGTTCACGAAGGTGGATTTCGTTTACGAACCCGGACAGTATTCGCTGCGTGGCGGTATCTTCGACGTGTTTTCCTTTTCCGAGAGCAAACCTTACCGGTTGGACTTTTTCGGGGAAGAGGTGGATTCGATCCGCCGATTCGAGATTTCCAGTCAGCTTTCCGCCGACCGGCTGAACGAGGTGGAGATCGTTCCGAACCTGAACGGTTTTGCCGGGGATCGGATTTCGCTGCTCGCATTTGCAGGAGAGGCGACTTACTGGTTTTTCGATCCCGACTACGTACTGCGGCGCGTGAACGATCTGCGTCGCAAGGTTCTGGGGGAGATGGAGGAACCTGCGGAGATTGACACCCATCTGGTGAGCCGGAAGGTGTTGTTGCAGGACATGGCCGGGATGCGTTTGTTCGAATTGCGTGATAGCCTGAAGGAGCGGCCGGCCGATGCGACGGTCGCGTTCCGCATGGCTCCCCAGCCCAAGTTCAACAAGAATTTCGAATTGCTGGCCGACGACATCATTTCCAATGGACAGCGCGGTTATAAAACCTATATCCTGTCGGAAAACCGGGCGCAGCTCGAACGGCTGGAGAACATTTTCTACCAGTCGGGGCGTAAGGAGGCGCAGATCAACCCCCTGCCGATCACGCTGCACGAGGGTTTCGTCGATCACGACCTGAAACTTTGTTTCTATACCGACCATCAGATTTTCGACCGCTACCAGCGCTATCGGATCAACGGCGAGATCAAGCGCGACGAGCAGATGACCGTCGCAGAGTTGAATCAGCTCCGCATGGGCGATTATGTGGTGCATATCGATCACGGCGTGGGGCGTTTCGGCGGTCTGGTCAAGATCAACGAGAACGGCAAGGTGCACGAGGCTATTAAATTGATTTATAAGGATAACGACGTGCTGTTCGTGCATGTGCACGCCTTGCACCGTATTTCGCGATACAAGAGCGGCGAAGGCGAAGCGCCCAAAATCTACAAATTGGGCAGCGGAGCCTGGCAGAAGCTCAAGACCGCGACCAAGAAGGCCGTCAAGGACATCTCGCGCGAACTGATCGCCCTCTATGCCAAGCGCAAAGCCAGCAAGGGATTTGCCTTTTCGCCGGATACCTATTTGCAGCAGGAGCTGGAAGCTTCGTTCATGTGGGAGGATACGCCCGATCAGCAGACCGCGACGCAGGCCGTCAAGCGGGACATGGAGTCCAATCAGCCGATGGATCGTTTGATTTGCGGCGATGTGGGCTTCGGCAAGACCGAAGTGGCGATCCGAGCGGCGTTCAAGGCCGCGACCGACGGCAAGCAGGTGGCCGTGCTGGTGCCTACGACGATTCTGGCCCTGCAACATTACCGCTCCTTCGTACATCGGCTCCGGGATTTTCCCGTGAAGGTCGAATATCTCAACCGGACCAAGTCTTCGAAAGAGACGTCCCGCATCCTATCTGAGCTGGCCGAGGGTCGCATCGACATCCTGATCGGTACGCACAAGATCCTGGGCAAGCAGGTGAAATTCCACGACCTGGGATTGCTTATTATCGACGAGGAGCAGAAGTTCGGCGTGGCGGCCAAGGAGAAGCTGACGCAGATGAGCGTCAATGTCGATACGCTGACCCTCACCGCGACGCCGATTCCCCGCACGCTGCAATTCTCGCTCATGGGGTCGCGCGACCTCTCCGTCATCTCGACGCCGCCGCCCAACCGACAGCCGATCATTACCGAGTCGCATCTCTTTTCGGAGGAGATTATCCGCGACGCTGTCAATGCCGAGCTGGATCGGGGTGGACAGGTCTATTTCGTCCACAACCGGGTGGAGGATCTGATGACGCTTCAGGGTATGGTTACTCGGCTCTGCCCCCGGGCGCGGGTGGGAATCGGCCACGGCAAGATGCCGGCCGAACAGCTCGAAAAGCTGATTATGGATTTTATCTACGGGGAGTTCGACGTGTTGATTTCGACCACGATCGTCGAAAACGGCATCGACATTCCCAACGCCAATACGATCATCGTCAATAATGCCCAGAATTTCGGCTTGAGCGATCTTCATCAGTTGCGCGGACGTGTGGGACGCGGCAGCCAGCGGGGGTATTGCTACCTGCTTTCGCCCGGCGACGAGCTGCTGACTCCGGATGCCCGGCGGCGCCTGCGGGCCATCGAGGAGTTCTCAGATCTGGGTTCGGGATTCAATATCGCCATGCAGGATCTCGACATTCGGGGCGCCGGCAATCTGTTGGGCGCCGAGCAGAGCGGCTTTATCGCCGACATCGGTTTCGAAACCTACCAGAAGATCATGCAGGAGGCGATCGCCGAACTCCGCTCGGAGGGACTCGAGATGCCCGGCATGAGCGATGCCGAGCAGGGCGTGGTCGATAAGATGAGCTATATTTCGGATAGCGTGATCGAGATCGACGTCGAGGCCGAGCTGCCCGACTCCTACGTGCAGCAGCCCGCCGAGAAACTGCGCTTGTACCGGGAGCTGGATACGGCCCGCAACGAGGAGATGCTCAAGAGTTTCGAGGCCAAGATGATCGACCGCTTCGGTCCGTTGCCCCGGCCCGCTGCCGAGCTGCTCAATGTGGTCCGCCTGCGGTGGGAGGCCGTGCGGCTGGGTATGGAGCGCGTGAAGGTCAAAAACGGCTTGATGATCGTCCATTTCGTAGGCGACGACGATTCTCCTTACTACAAGAGCGATACGTTCATGGAGCTTTTGCGCAAAGTGACGCAGCGCCCCGACCGATTTGTTCTCAAGCAACACAATAATCGCCTGGCGATGACCGTTAGGGGGATTAAGGATGTCGCAGCGGGATACGAGGTGCTTAAATCTTTGTAGAAAGAGCTGGGGAGTATTTTTGATGTATGGACTTGCCCGAACGCGACCGATATGCCTCGTCTTTTTCCCGAAGTTCCTCCCTCGGGAGAGGGTCGGAGGACGGCATAACGCTCCGCAGGGTTGTGGGGTGCCGCCGAAATCGGTAAGAGAACGGTCGTGGTAACCGAAAAGTATATAACTGCTATAAAAACTGAATCCGGACGGTTGTGAACGATTCGTGCCGCAGTGAACTTGGAGAGCGGCCGTGCCGGACGGAAAGAACGAAGCAAAAAATTCAACGATGAACCTGACGATCGACATGGGTAACACGCGGGTCAAGTACGCTGTATTTGACGGCGGTACCGTCGTTTCCGACGGATGTTCGGAAGAGTTCGACGAAGCGGTGATAGATCGGATTCTTGCTGCTCATCCCGGTATTACGCAGGCTATTGTTGCGACTACGCGCGGTCCGGTCGATGACACCGTCGCGCTGGTGCGTCGCCGCATCGGGCGCTGTCTGCGGCTCTCACCGCAACTTCCTCTTCCCATTCGTAACGGTTACACTACGCCCGAAACTCTGGGTGAGGACCGTCTTGCGGCTGCCGTCGGCGCTGCGTCGCTCTACCCGGGCCGCAATCTGTTGATCGTGGATTTCGGGACGGCCATTACCATCGATCAGGTTTCTGCCGACGGGGTTTTCCGGGGCGGTAATATTTCTCCCGGCGTACAGATGCGCTTCCGGGCCTTGCACGATTATACGGCGGCGCTTCCCCTGTGTGAATCCTGTGAGGACCAGACGCTTTTGGGGCGTTCGACCGTCGAGGCGATCCGGCAGGGCGTGATGAACGGCATTGCCTTCGAAATCGAGGGGTATATCGCCCGGCTGTTTCCGGAAATCGATGCGTTGTCGATAATTTTTACCGGCGGGGATGCAAAATTCTTTGTTAAACGAATTAAAAATACGATATTTGCACATTGTGATTTGGTCTTTCTGGGGCTGAACCGAATTTTAGAGTATAATGCAAGTGAAGAAAGCCGCCGTTAAACTGTGCCTCGCGCTGGCCGTCATTGTACCGTGCATGGCATGGGGACAAACCAGCAGTATCAACGCTTTTTCACCGTATTCGATGTACGGTCTGGGTGAACTGCGGACCCCGGGAACGCTTCAGACACGTTCGATGGGCGGTGTCGGCGTCGGTATGCGTAATGCGGCTGCTGTCAATTTGCTCAATCCGGCGGCTTACAGTGCCGTGCGCCCCAAGTCGTTCCTTTTCGATTTCGGTCTTGAAGGGCAGTGCTTTTACAATTCCCAGAAATATTACGGGCAGACGCTCAATACAAGTTATTATACGGTCAATTTCCACGACATTGCGTTTCAGTTGCCGATTGCCAAGCATTTGGGGTTGGGCTTCAGCCTGACGCCTTACAGCAGCGTCGGTTACCGGATGAAACAGGAGGTGGACGACGATGAAATCTGGGGTAATATCGGCCGCGTGCAGTACCAGTGGGACGGCGACGGCGACGTGACGGAGGTGAAGCTCGGTCTGGGCTGGGAGATCTTCCGCGGATTCTCGATCGGAATAGCTGCCCAGTACTATTGGGGCGACATTCAGCGGATTTATAAAACCGCTATTTTGGAGAATATAACCGGAGGAGGTCTTATCGCAGACGCGACGGGAACCGAAACCTACAGCGTTTCCCGTTTTAAGGGACAGTTCGGCGTACAGTGGTCCCCGATCAGCAACCGTCGGCGTATTCTGACGATCGGTGCGACCTACGATATCGGCGGCGACTTGAATCCGAATGTGACGACGAAGGTGCAGACCGGCGATATTTTCAATACGGTCGCTATGGATATGGGAAATCGTCTGGGGCTCAAGCTGCCCCAGCAGGTTGCCGTAGGTATTTATTACAACACGCCTAAAAT
>PPYE01661771.1_pt1 | contig 54164 bp, 64 predicted proteins | sample 1559881 | NCBI WGS metagenome assembly PPYE01 (sample SAMN08240022, study PRJNA423297) | Human gut metagenome, whole genome shotgun sequencing project.
TAAAAATACTATGTGATGCCGCCCACCTGTGCGTCAGGATTGCTGCGACAGGCGGGACGTTTTTCAACTAATTGTCACACCGGTAGCCGAAATTATGGATGAGATTCAGGTTGTCCCGCCATCCCTCCTTGACTTTCACCCAGGTCTGGAGGAACACCTTGGTGCCCATAAAGGCCTCGATGTCGGTGCGGGCCAGGGTGGAGATCTTCTTGAGCATGGCGCCCCCCTTGCCGATAATGATGCCCTTGTGGCTGGCCTTCTCACAGTAGATGGTGGCGTCCAGGTCGATGATCTCGTTGTCCCGCTCGGAGAAGCGTGTGATCTCCACGGCGGTGCCGTGAGGGATCTCCTTGTCCAGGCAGAGCAGCAGCTTCTCCCGGATGATCTCGGCGCACACCTGCCGCTCGGGCTGGTCGGTGACCATGTCGTCAGGGAAGAGCTGGGGGCCCTCGGGCAGGAACTCTGCCAGCAGGTCCAGCAGCTCGTTTACGCCCTCGTTCTGCTTGGCGGAGATGGGCAGGATGGCGTTGAAGTCGTGGGCCTGGCCGTAGGTCTGCATGACGGCCAGCAGGGCCTCCTTCTCCACGGTATCCATCTTGTTGATGACCAGGATGGAGGGCACGCCCAGCTGCTTGATGCGGGCGATCAGCTCGGCCTCAGGGCCGCCAATGTGGGGAATGGGCTCCACCAGCAGCAGGATGGCGTCCACGTCGGCCACGCTCTCCTTGACCACCTTCACCATGTAGTCGCCCAGCCGGGTGCGGGCCTTGTGGAGGCCGGGGGTGTCCAGGAACACATACTGGCACTCCCCCCGGTTGACCACCGCGCTGATGCGGTTGCGGGTGGTCTGGGGCTTGTTGGAGACGATGGCGATCTTTTCGCCCACCAGGGCGTTGGTCAGGGTGGACTTGCCCACGTTGGGCCGGCCCACAATGCTGATCATTCCAGATTTTTTAATTTCCATAGGTGATCCTCAACTTTCTTGAGCAATTTTATTCATATACGGTCTTTTTTCACAGACCGCATATTTTACTATTTGTCCTGCTTCTCCAGCAGGGCGCGAATGGCGGAGAGCTCCTCTTTCAGCTCGGAGTGCTCTTTCGCAAGCTTTTCCCGCTCGGCCGCAGCCGTACCCACAACGATGCCCGGCAGGGCCATGAGGAGGAACATCATCACCAGTTCAATCAGGCCGTTCCCCCCGCCCAGGCCGCTCAGCACCATGAGGATGAGATAACAGAGGCCGATGGAGATAAATCCTCCGCCGATGATATATGCCAACCGCATTGTCACCCCTCCTGGTCTCTGGTAATCCCCAGTTGCTCCAGAATGGCCTCCTCACGCGCCCGCATCTGGGCCTTCATGGGGCCCTCATCCATATGGTCGTACCCCAGCAGGTGGAGCACCGAGTGGACAGCCAGATAGGCCACCTCCCGGCGGGTACCGTGGCCGAACTCCTCCCCCTGGGCGCGGGCCCGCTCCAGGGAGATCACCATATCCCCCAGAGGTACCAGGTTGTCGCCGGGGTCGGCGTCCTCCTGGGTGGGGTTCTCACCGGGCTGGAACTCGAACATGGGGAAGCTAAGCACGTCGGTGGGCCTGTCCACCTCCCGCTGCTCCAGATTAATCTGGTGAATGCCCTCGTCGTCAGTGAACAGCACGTCCACCTCGCAGGGCACATCCACCCCCTGGGCGTCCAGAGCGGCGGGGATCACCTGCCGCAGCAGGTCGGCATACTCCTCCGCCCCGTCTACCTCGGTCTCAATGATGATCTCGTGGTTCATGCCTTCCGGCCCTCCTTTTTGGCCCGGCGGTTCTCGTCGGCCTCATAGGCCTTGATGATCCGCTGGACAATGACGTGACGCACCACGTCGGACTCGTTCAGGCGGCAGATGGCGATATCCTCCACCCCGTCCAGCACCCGCATGGCCTCCTTCAGGCCGGACACAGTGTCCCGGGGCAGGTCGATTTGGGTGATGTCGCCGGTGATGACGATCTTGGAACCGAAGCCCAGGCGGGTCAAAAACATCTTCATCTGCTCCCGGCTGGTGTTCTGGGCCTCGTCCAGGATAATGAAGGAGTCATCCAGGGTGCGGCCTCTCATATAGGCCAGGGGAGCCACCTCGATGTTGCCCCGCTCCAGGTACTTCTGGTAGGTCTCGGGCCCCAGCATCTCAAAGAGGGCGTCGTACAGGGGGCGCAGGTAGGGGTCTACCTTGCTCTGCAAATCGCCGGGCAGGAAGCCCAGCCGCTCGCCCGCCTCCACGGCGGGCCGGGTCAGGATGATGCGGTTGACCTGCTTGTCCCGGAAGGCGGCCACGGCGGCGGCCACCGCCAGATAGGTCTTGCCGGTGCCCGCCGGGCCGATGCCCAAGGTAATGGTATTTTTCTTGATGGCATCCACATACCGCTTCTGGCCCAGGGTTTTGGCCTTGATAGGCTTTCCCTTGGCGGTGACGCACAGGACGTCCCGGGCGATGTCGTTGATGTGGGACTCATTGCCCGCCTTTACCAGATTGATGATGTAGCGCACGTTCTGTTCGGTGATGGTCTCCTTCCGCCCGGCCAGGCCCAGCAGGCCCTCAATGGCCTTGACGGCGTGCATCACGTTTTCCGCCTCGCCGGACACCTTCAGCTGGTTGTCCCGGCTCACCACCGTCACATTCAGTTCATGCTCCACCAGTTTGATATTCTCGTCAAAGGATCCAAAGACGTCTACCACGTCCTCCATCCGCTCGATATTGATGGTCTGTTCTATCATGGATCGGCCTCGTTTTCTTGTGTGATGGGATCAGGCACGAACCGCCCGATCTCTTCCCGGCACTCTGCCTGAAGGGTCACGGTCAGCATCCCGTTCTCCGTCTCCACGGCAAACTCCGTGCTGACGATCTCTCCCTCCCCCACCGCCTCTTCCAGCGCCTCCAGCAGGCGCTCTTTCAGCATGGCCTCCGCCGCGTCCGGCTCCACGGCCAGCGTCTCCAGTTCATAGGCCCGGCAGGTCTCCCGCTGGACGGCCAGGGGCATCTCCTCGCCGCCGGGCAGGGTCAGGGTCCAGGTATGGCTTATTTTATCATACCTGTCAAAAGAAATTCCACCCTTTCCAAAAAAATCGGTCCGGAGGCCCAGAGCGGTGACCGACCACCGGTTGGCCTCCTCCCCGGTGTACCGCTTCACCTGAGCCTCCAGGGGCAGCTGGGCCGCCATGGTGCGCCAGGTCCGGGCGTACACCCGACCGGAAGCCCGCACCTGTATCTGCCCGATCTCCGGCTTATCGCTGTAGGCCGGGCCTTCCAGGTGGACAGTGCCCGAGATGAGAGTCTCCCCCTCCAGCACCGTATCCCCCACCTTCACCACCGCCTCGCCAGTGAGAGCCTCCACACGGGTTACAATGCCGGAGGCCCGGGCCACCACACTGCCATACTCCTGGGCGTCCACCAGTTCGGGCGCCTCCACCGCCTCCCGCACCAGCACTTCCGCCCGGGTGCCGTACAGATTGATGGACAGCCAGGACAGCTGGGGCAGCTGGAGCAGCACCTTGTTGCCCACCGTCCGCTCATCCAAACCGGGGCCGAAGGTACCGATACCCAACCCCTGCCGCCTCAGTTCGGTGAGAATCTGGGCGGTGGGCACATTGGTGTTACCCTTTACCTCGATGGTGAGCACAAAGGAGGACAGAACGCACACCGCCGCCATGGACAGGCCCATCCCCACCCAGAAGGCATAGCGTTTTTTGAATCGGGCCAGAAAGTAGGGCATCCCCTTCCGCCCGGCGGGAGTGACGATACACAGCGTCCGTTCCCCCAGGGCGGCGGCCTGGCGGCTGCCCCGGCGGGTGACGGTGAGCCGCAGACGGGTGGCCTCCATCCACTCCACATTCCAGAACAAAATGCCCCGCTGAGCGCACAGGTTGAGGAACCGCTCTGGAAAGGCTCCCTCCACCTCCAGACGCACACTCCCCCGCAGGGCGTTCACCAGCCGCAGCAGCATCCTTCCACCTCCTTTTTCAGGTCAGATCCACCCCGTCGATCTCGCCGGTGATGAGCAGCTGGCTGGCGTTCATGGATTTCAGTTCCAGGTTGCTGCCCCGCACCTTGATGACCAGCTTGCCGCCGGAGATGTGGATCTCCTGGCTGCCATAGGCCAGGATGCCCTTGTGGTTTTCCATCCTCAGCTCCCGGCTGCCGGTGAGCTCCACCCTGGGCAGGCCGGCCACCACGTCCCCGGGCAGGTCCAGCACCTCCGCCGTCTTTTCCAGCAGACCGGGCCGTTTCCGGTCTCGTTCCATGGCCTCCACCCCCTCCGACCTATGCTTATGCGGGGTGGTTGTCCCATTTGACAGGAAAAGGGCGGGCCAGCGGCCCGCCCCAGAATGGGATATGCAGTTTTTACACGCCGGTCAGGTCAAAGGGCGGAATATATTCCGCCTGGGCGGCCTCCGCCCCCTGGGCAAAGCCCTCCAGTCCCAGATCCGCCATGTAGGCCTCCGCCGCCCGCACCTCCGAGGGGCGCACCCGGCGGTTGATCTCCGGATAATCCGCCGCACGGCCCCAGGGAATGTACTGGCTCATAAGGGAGAAGAGTACCTCTCCCGGCTCAAAATGCTCCGCCACCCAGTCCATCACCCGCTTGGCCTCGGCCAGCTTGCCGGGCAGCAGCAGGTGGCGGATGACCACGCCCTGTTTCAACAGGCCGTCCTCACAGCGGACAGGACCGGTTTGGCGGAACATCTCCAGGATGGCCACCTCCGCCGCCTGGGGATAGTCCGGCGCATCGGAGTAGCGTCCGGCATAGTCGCCGGTGCGGTATTTATAGTCGGGCAGGTAGATCTGGACCTTGCCCTCCAGAGCTTTCAGGGTCTCCACCCGGTCGTAGCCGCCGGAGTTCCACACCACTGGCACCGGCAGAGGCTCGGCCAGCGCCGAGCGCACCACATGGGCGTAGTGGGTGGGGTTCACCAGATTGATGTTGTGGGCCCCCTGATCAATGAGTTCAAAGAAGATGGCCCGCAGCCGGTCCACCGTGATGGGTTTTCCGAAGTCCCGGTGGCTGATCTGCTCATTCTGGCAGAACACACACCCCAGGGAGCAGCCGGAGAAAAACACGGTGCCCGAGCCCTTTGTACCGGAGATGGGGGGTTCCTCCCACATATGGAGAGCCGCCCGGGCCACCACCGGGGCTTCTGGCATCCGGCAGCGGCCCTGTCCCTCAGTTTCGGTACGCAGAGCCCCGCACTGCCGGGGACACAGATTACAGATCATCCGTTTGCTTCCTTTCCTTCTTCAAGGCTCAGCCCTGCTTGGGGCCCAGGTTGCCCTCTTTCCAGTGCTTGCGGCACAGGCCGATGTATCGGTCGTTGGCCCCCAGCACCACCTGCTCGCCCTCCTTGAGCACATTGCCTTGCTCGTCGAAGCGGGCGTTGCACAGGGCCTTCTTGCCGCACCAGCAGATGGTCTTGACCTCCTCGATCACATCGGCGGTGGCCAGCAGCTCCGCCGAGCCGGGGAACAGGTCCCCCTTGAAGTCGGCCCGCAGGCCGTAGCAGATCACCGGGATATTCCAGTCGTCCACCAGGTCGGTGAGGTAGCGCACCTCATCCCGGCTGAGGAACTGGGCCTCATCCACGATAATGCAGGCGTAGGGCTTCAGCTCCCGGGGGGTCATCTCCATCAGGTCAGAAAAATAGATGCAGTCGTGGCTCAGGCCCGCCCGGGAGGCCACGAACCGGGCCCCGTCCCGCTGATCGATGGCAGGCTTCACCAGCAGGGCATCCTGGCCCCGCTCCTCATAGTTGTAGCGCACCATCAGGGCGTTGGCGGTCTTGCTGGAGCCCATCACTCCATACCGGAAATACAGCTTTGCCATGGTTCCTCTCCTTCTCCTTTAAGCCGCCCCTCTACCGCAGGTTTGAAAGCCTGAAAGGCGTTGGGCACAGCATAATCCCGGTCCAGTTCCTCCAGAGTGGCCCACACCCAGCCCTCGGGCAGGGTATCATTGGCCGCCTGGACCAGCACGGCCTTCATATGCCACTCGATATGGGTAAAGATGTGCTTGCCGGATGGCCCCTGCTCCAGAGAGAGGGCATCCACCGGACAGGGGGCGGGGGAGAGCTCGTTGGGGTATTCCCACAGCCCCGCCAGCAGGCCCCGGCTCTTCCGCCGCCGGAGGGCCACCGCCCCATCCCGGAAGATGAGGAACACCGTCCGCTCCTCCACCCGCCGGGCCTTTTTGGCCGCCTTCACCGGCAGTTCCCCGGTGCGCTCCGTCAAACGGGCCACACAGAAGTCTCTGGCCGGGCACTGATCGCACAGGGGGGCGCCGTTGGGCAGACACACGGTGGCACCCAGCTCCATCAGGGCCTGGTTAAAGTCCCCGGGGGCGTCCACCGGCATGACCCGCTTCAGAGCCGCTCCCATCCGGGCCTTGGTGTCCGGCTTCATGATGTCCCCATCGTCCCCGGTGATGCGGGCTACCACCCGCAGCACATTGCCGTCCACCGCCGGTTCGGGGATGCCAAAGGCGATGGATGAGATGGCTCCGGCGGTGTAGTCGCCGATACCAGACAGGGCGTGGATGGCCTCATAGGTATCGGGAAAGACGCCGCCGTGATCCTCCATGATCTGGCGGGCCGCCTTTTGCAGGTTGCGGGCCCGGTTGTAATAGCCCAGCCCCTGCCACAGCTTCATGAGCCGATCCTCCTCCACCGCCGCCAGATCAGCCACAGTGGGCAGTTCCGCCAGAAAGCGGCGGTAGTAGTCCAGCACCGCCGCCACCCGGGTCTGCTGGAGCATGATCTCGCTGATCCATACATGGTAGGGGGTGGGGTCGCTGCGCCAGGGCAGCACCCGGGCATTTTCCCGATACCATTGCAGCAGCGGGATGGGAAGCAGTTCCAGGGGTTCCAAAGGCATACCTCCAAAGTCTGATCGTTATCCCGCTCATTATATAATGGCCGCCCTTCTTTTTCAATTCCCACCGTTCTACAAAATTTTCTTCGCCCCCTTGCGCTTACCAACAGGTTACCTCTATAATGTTAGATAAGCAATCAATCTCGACTGGGGGTATCTGTTGTGGCCGCGGGTTCCGGCATCAGGGGCTTTCCGGCGCTGTTCTGGCGCCGGTGGAAGGGGGCCTTTTCCACCATTTTGTTCTACGTGGTCCAGTTCCTGCTGGTAACCTGGATCTTCGGCAGCACCTACGCCATGGTGGTCTCCTGCTCCACCACCCTGTTTCAGCTCCGCCGGAAGGAGGCCAACCGGCTGGAGGACTACGCGGCCATGTGCCTCATGTCCCTGCTGCTGTGCCTGCTGGCCTTTGCCGCCGCCCTCAATGTGTGGCTGTGCGCCATCCTGAATTTCGCCGTACCCTTCTTCCTGGTGTTCTGGAAGTGCAGCCAGTTCACCCCCAAGGGCCACATGGGCTACGCCATGACCTTCGTCTTTCTGGAGCTGCGTCCACCCACGCTGGAGCAGCTGCCCATTCAGCTGGAGGCGGTGGGCTTCTGCTGCGTACTGCTGGTGATCGCTCTGCTCATCAACGCCAGGGTAACCCACATCACCAGTGACCCGGCGGGTCAGATTTCCGCCAGCCTGCTGCGGCTGGCCGATCTATTGGACGGACTGGCTGACGGCGGCGACGACAAGGCCGCCGGCAAGGAGCTCTACGACCTGGCACGCAGCTTCCACCGGAAGGGCTATGACCGGCGGCACCTGCTCCACCTGCCTGACCGGCAGAAGCGGTGCTATCATCTGCTGGCCCTGCTGTTTCAGCGGGCCTCCTATCTGGTCACCGACGGTCCCTCCTGGCAGGACGCCAAGAACACCCCGGCTTTCCCCCATACCATGCACACCCTGGCAGAGGTGGTGCGGCAGCTGCAAAGCGCCTGGGAGCCCGCCGCCCGGCAGCGGCTGGCCGCCCGCATTCAGGCCCTGCTCGACGATACTAATCTGCCCCAGGGCCGCCTGCGCATCTTCTACCGCAGCGTACTCCACACCCTGCTGCTCCTGTGCCGGGAGTCCTTCCACGCCCAGCACGACCCCTTTTTCCGCAAGGTGCCCTGGCGGGCTGCCTGGAGCAGCCTGTGCCAGCGGTTCTCCCCCGCCCGGTTTGAGTTCCGCTTTGCTCTGCGTCTGGCGGTGGTTATGACCATCAGCACCACCGTCAGCTTCCTGTGGGAGTTTGAGCACACCTACTGGTTCCCCCTCCATGCCTTCCTGCTCCTCCAGCCCAGCTATGAGGAGAGCGCCCACCGGATGGTCACCCGCCCCGTGGGCACAGCCATCGGCTGTGTCATTGTCCATCTGGTGTATCCCTGGCTGCCCGGCCTACCAGGTATCTTTGTGTTCTCCCTCATTATGATCTCCCTGATGTACTGCTGTACCCCAGGCACCTGGGTCCATCCCATTTTCTCCACCTCCTTTGCTCTCACCATGGCCACTTTAACGGTACAGGAGACCGAAGCCATCGGCCTGCGGCTCATGTATCTGGGTATGGCAGTGGCGCTGGTGCTGGTGGTCAACACCTTCCTGCTGCCCAACCGGAAGGAACCCCAGTTCCGCCGGAACTTCCAGGAGCTCTACCGGCTCCAGGCCTACTACTGGGAGGTCATCCGCCGCAGCCTCCGCCAACCGGTGGACCCCGCCCTGTTCAGCGAGCTGCTCTCCCAGTTCCATATGGTCTATCATGAAGCTGCCCAGTACACCGACCATCAGGCCCCCGAGGAGGCCGAATACCACCGGAAACGGCTGGTGATCCTGTGGAATATGTTCTCCGAGCTGGAGCAGACAGAAGGTCTCATCCAGTCAGGGGCCGTCACGCCGGAGGAGCAGACCGCCCTGGACAGCGTAGCCGCCGCCCTTGGCGCCCGGATCTGCCCCCTCACCGATCTGAACGGCGTCCCGGTGGAGACGCTGCCCCAAGGGGAACTGTGCTATGTGGTCCGCCGTTATGTGGAAAACGCCCAGACCCTGGCAAACGCATAACAACAGCCGCGCCGCAGAAACAATTTGCGGCGCGGCTGATTTTTTCGCGCCACGCAATGAAAAGGGCCCGCCAAATACTCTAATAGGCAGAAAGGGGGGCGCCACCCTTGACCGAACAGGAATTTGCGACCCGTACCGAGGCACTTAAGGCCAGACTGTACCGCACCGCCTATCTCTATCTGGGCAGCGAGGCCTATGCCCTGGACGCGGTAGACGAGGCCATCTATCTGGGGTTGCTGCATCATAAGCGGCTGCGCCAGCCGGAACACTTCAATACCTGGCTCACCCGCATTCTCATCAACGCCTGCAACGCCGAGCTCCGACGCCGCAAGCGGGAGCTGGCGGTGGAGGAGCTGCCCGAGACCGCAGCGGAGACCTATGACAATCTGCCGCTGAAGGAGGCCATCCGCCGCCTGCCTCGGGATTTGCGGGCAGTCATCATCCTGCGCTACTTCCAGGGTCTCACCCTGGCGGAGACAGCGGAGGCCCTGGAGATCCCAACCGGCACCGTCTCCACCCGGCAGCGCAAAGCCCTGTCCCTGCTGAAACTGGAATTAAGCGAGGAGGCTTGAACCATGGACCGTATGGAAGAATACCGCCTGCTCCTGGATGAGCTGGAGCAGACGCCCTCCGGGCTGGAGTCCACCCTGCCCCGGGCCAGAGCCAGATACCGGCGGCGCCGGCTGAGCCGCTGGATCGCTGCCCCCGCCGGCAGTGTGGCCGCCATGTTTGCCGTCTTTGTGCTGCTGGTCAACCTGGTAACTCCCTTCGCCCTGGCCTGCTCCAACATCCCCATCCTGAAGGAGCTTACCGCCGCCGTGGCCTTTTCTCCCAGCCTGAAGGCCGCCATTGAGCACGAATATGTCCAGCGGGTGGTGCAGAGCCAGACCGACGGCGACGTGACCATGAAGGTGGAATATCTCATTGTGGACCAGAAGCAGGTCAATGTCTTCTTCTCCCTGAGCAGTGACCGCTATTCCCAGCTGGACGGCTCCGGGGATATCCGAATGGCCGACGGCCAGCAAGCCCATGCCAGCCTCTCCTTCCCCCAGACCCCCAGCGATCCGAAGGAGCTGCGACGGATCTCCATCGACTTTCAGGAGGAGGACGTACCCGATACCCTGATCCTGGACTATAAGGTGTGGGCGGCGGACGACACCGAAGCCGCTGTTCCGTCGGAAGATTCCGGCCTGTGGAACGATCCACCCGCTGATCCCGATGCGGTGGCCAACTTCTCCTTCACCCTACAGTTCGACCCCAACTTTACCAGCCAGGGCAGTCAGATCACCCTGGACCAACCCTTTACCCTGGACGGCCAGCAGCTGAAAGTAGTGGGGCTGGAGATCTACCCCACCCACGTCCGGGTGGACATCCAGGAGGACGAGGCCAACACCGCCCAAATCAACAGCCTGACCTGCTGGCTGGAGGACGACAAGGGCGTGCGTTATGACCGGCCTCAGGGGCTGATCGCTCACGGCGATGGCGGCACCCCCCGGGTCACCTCCTACCGCTTTGAGAGCAGCTATTTTGAGGATGCCCAGCACCTGACCCTTCACATCGAAGGAGCCATCTGGCAGGACAAGGAGGAACACTGGGTCACGGTAGATCTGACCACTGGCCGGACTGATCCTCTGCCCGACGGCATCACTCTGGCTCGAATTGAGGAAACAGACGGCATTCCAACCCTCACCTTCCGGGCCCCCACCCTGGCAGACGGCATGGTGTTCCGCCAGGTGGTAGGCCCCATCTACCGCGCTCCCGACGGAAGCGAGCACCACTTCAGTATGGCATCCCACACCATCGCCAGAGATGAGGACGGGACGGAGCTGGAGGGCATTTTTGAAGAGTCTGTTCCCCTGAAAGATTATCTCTTTGACCAGGTGGAACTGGAGATCCTGGATTACCACACCTCCACTTTGGACACTCCCATCACGCTTACTCTGAACTGAACCGTAAAAAGGGGCCCGGCCTGTTTGACAGGCCGGGCCCCTTTTTCACGCTTACTTCCGCTCCAGCTGCTCCTCCAGCAGTTCCACCGCCTCATACACCATCCGGTCGCAGTGGCACTTGCGCTCTTCGCCCCGCTCCTCCGCCAGGCGCAGTAGAGTAGCACAGTCCAGGGCCTGGTTATGCTCCCGGAACCGGCGCATCAGGTCCAGGGCGGCGTTGTTGTCGGCCCCCGCCATACCCAGTGCCATCAGGGCCCCGGTCACCGCGCCGCAGGTGGCGCCGTGCTTCATACCGGCACCAAAGTGGGCTCCCAGCTGGTAGGCCGCCTCCTTGGTCAGTCCGCACTGGTCGGCAAAGGGCACCAGCACCGACTGGCAGCAGTTGAAGTGGATATCGGTTCGGGCCCGCAGGCCCTTGGTCTCTTCCATACGGTCCATAGAATCTTTTCTGTCCTTTTCTTGTTAATTAAATACGTCCCCCTGCTCGGCAAAAAGACGTTTCACCCGTCCCAGCAGTCCGGTGTGCTCCGGCAGAGTCAGGCCGGGGTCGGAGCGGAGCAGCTCCTCGGCGGCAGTCTGTGCCTCCTTCAGCACCCGCATATCCCCCGCCAGATCGGCAATACCCAGCTGAGGCAAGCCGTGCTGCCGGGAGCCGAAAAAGTCGCCGGGGCCACGGAGGCGCAGATCCTCCTCCGCGATTTTAAACCCATCGTTGGTTTTTGACAAGACCCTCAGCCGCTCCCGGCTGTCCTGGCTGCGGGTGGAGGTCACCAGCACGCAGTAGGACTGGTGCTTGCCACGGCCCACCCGGCCCCGCAGCTGATGGAGCTGGGAAAGGCCGAAGCGGTCGGCGTTCTCCACGATCATCAGGGCGGCGTTAGGCACGTCCACCCCCACCTCGATGACGGTGGTGGATACCAGCACATCCAGTTTCCCGGCGGCAAAAGCAGTCATAACCGCGTCCTTCTCCTTGCTCTTCATCTTGCCGTGGACCAGCCCCACCCGCAGGTCGGGAAAGACCTGGGTCTGGAGGGTCTGGGCATAGGTAACGGCGGCCTTCAGGTCAGCCGCCGGGCCGCCGGGACCCGGCTCCTCTCCGTCAGCCTCTCCTTCCTCTACAGCAGGGCAGACCATATAGACCTGACGGCCCTCTCCCACCAGCTTGCGGACAAAATTGTACATCCGCTGCCGCTTGTCCTCCCCCACCACATAGGTCTCCACCGGGGAACGACCGGGGGGCAATTCATCCACCACCGACACATCCAGATCGCCGTAGATGATGAGGGCCAGGGTGCGGGGAATGGGGGTGGCCGACATGACCAGCACATGGGGTGTGCCGTTGGCCTTGGCCGCCAGGGCCGCCCGCTGGCCCACGCCAAAGCGGTGCTGCTCGTCGGTGACCACCAGCCCCAGCTTTGCAAAGGTCACTCCCTCACTCAAAAGGGCGTGGGTGCCGATAGCCAAATCCAGCTCGCCGCTCTCCAGGGCGGCATACACCGTCTTGCGGGCCTTACCCTTCACCGCGCCGGTGAGCAGCCCCACCCGCAACCCGGCCTGCTCCATCAAAGGGGCCAGGGAGCGATAGTGCTGCTCGGCTAACAGCTCGGTGGGAGCCATCAGGGCACACTGATACCCGTTTTTTGCCGCCAGCCAGGCCCCGTAGGCCGCCAGCATGGTCTTACCCGAGCCCACGTCGCCCTGGACCAGCCGGTTCATGGGAGCGCCGGAGGTGAGATCCGCAGTCATCTCCCCAATCACCCGCCGCTGTGCCCCGGTGAGAGAGAAGGGGAGCAGATTTAGAAAATCCTCCTCTGGGAACTGTTCAAAGGGCAGCCCTGCCGCCTTGTCCCGGCGGGTACGCAGCAGAGCCATGCCGCAGGTGAGATAGAACAGCTCCTCGAAAATGAGCCGCCGTCGGGCCACCGCCAGGGCATCCTCATCGGCAGGGAAGTGGACGTTGCGGACAGCAAACTCCGCCTCGGCCAGCTGGTGGGCCTGCCGCAGGTCATGGGGCAGGCTCTCCTCCACCTGGCCGGCACATTCCTCCGCGCACCGGAGGGTGAGCCCCGCCAGCAGGTTGTTGGACACCCCGTGGGTCAGGGAATATACCGGCAAAATGCGGCCGGTGAAGCGCACCCGATCCACCCGCTCGCACACCGGGTTGGTCATCTGCCGCCGGGCGCCCTCACCTTCCACCTTGCCGAAACAGACGTAAGTTTCCCCCGTCCGCAGGGCATCCTTCAAATAGGCCTGGTTAAAAAAGGTGGCGGTGAGGCTGCCGGTGTCGTCCACCAAGCGCACCTTCACCAGCTCCAGTCCCTTTCGGATACGGGAGAGCCGAGGCGGCTCGGCCACCATCAGAGTGAGGCATACCGGCACATCCGCCGGCGCCGAGGCAATGGAGGCGCTCTTCCGCCGGTCCTCATAGTCCCGGGGATAGTAGCCCAGCAAATCACCCACGGTAGTCAGCCCCAGACGTGCCAGAGCTTTGGCCCGGGCTGGTCCCACCCCAGGCAGGGCCTCCACGCCGGTCTTTAATGTCAGCGACATGATCTCACCTCTTTTGCATCATTCTATACCATTTTTGCATAAAAAGTTTCCAGGCTTCCATTTTCGGAAGGAAAGATAGTGTGAAAGGAAACCATCAGGGTGTCCTTTCGCGTCCAGTCAAAACTTTTTAAAACTTCTCAGAAGTTTTAAAAAGGCACTCAGTTTGTCGAAACCGCTTTTCGACAAACTGAGTGTAGCATATTTCCTATTTCCCGACAAGCGGCCGGGAAGATTCCTGTAGTTCCCGCCAAGATTTGCAATTTTAAAGAAAAATGATTGCAAATACTTTAGCGTATAAGATATAATGTCACTACTGGTATAATATCATAGGGAATATGCCCGGAAAGGACCGGGCCCTCAGCCCCGGGCACGAAGGAGTGACCGGGGATTGCTTGCACAGTAAGAGATTTTTGTTAGAAAGGACGGACAGCATGGCGGAATGTAAGTTCAACAAGGTCCTGGTGGCAAACCGGGGCGAAATCGCCATCCGGGTATTCCGGGCCTGCTACGATCTGGGCCTGCACACGGTGGCCATGTATTCCAACGAGGACACCTTCGCCCTTTTCCGCACCAAGGCGGACGAGGCCTATCTCATCGGCGAAAACAAGTCCCCCCTGGGGGCCTATCTGGACATCCCCTCCATCATTGACCTGGCCAAGCGCCGCAACGTGGACGCCATCCACCCCGGCTACGGCTTCCTGAGTGAGAATGCCGACTTTGCCAAGGCCTGCGAGGATGCCGGCATCACCTTCATCGGCCCCTCCTCCAAGATTCTGGCTCAGATGGGCGACAAACTGACTGCCAAGGCCATTGCCAAGGCCTGCAATGTGCCCACCATCCCCGGCTCCTCTGAACCTCTGAAAAGCGGAGAAGAGGCCCTGGAGAAGGCCATCTCCTACGGCTTCCCCATCATTCTGAAGGCAGCCGGCGGCGGCGGCGGCCGCGGTATGCGCCGCTGCGACAACCCGGACGAAGTTATCCCCGCCTTCAATCTGGTGAAGAGCGAGGCCAAGAAGGCTTTCGGCAACGAGGACATCTTCATTGAGAAGTACCTGGTGGAGCCCAAGCACATCGAGGTACAGATCCTGGGCGACAAGCACGGCAATGTGGTACACCTGGGTGAGCGCGACTGCTCCCTGCAGCGCCGCTATCAGAAGGTGGTGGAGTTCGCCCCCGCCTTCAGCGTGCCCGAAGCTACCCGCCAGAAGCTGTATGAGGATGCCGTCAAGGTGGCCAAGCACGTGGGCTATGTCTCCGCCGGCACCGTGGAGTTCCTGGTGGATAAGGAGGGCAACCACTACTTCATTGAGATGAACCCCCGTATCCAGGTGGAGCACACCGTCACCGAGATGGTCACCGGCGTAGACCTGGTGCGGGCCCAGATCCTCATTGCCGAGGGTCACCCCCTGTCTACTCCGGAGATCGGCATCCCCTCTCAGGATGCCGTCCATATGAACGGCTATGCCCTTCAGTGCCGGGTGACCACCGAGGACCCGGCCAACAACTTCGCCCCCGACACCGGCAAGATCACCGCCTACCGCTCCGGCGGCGGCTTCGGCGTCCGTCTGGACGGCGGCAACGCCTACACCGGCGCTGAGATCTCTCCCTACTATGACTCTCTGCTGGTAAAGGTCACCTCCTGGGACAACACCTTTGAGGGTGTGTGCCGCAAGGCCATGCGTGCCATCAGCGAGGAGCACGTCCGGGGCGTCAAGACCAACATCCCCTTCGTCACCAACATCCTGGCCCACCCCACCTTCCGGGCCGGCCAGTGCCATACCAAGTTCATCGATGAGACCCCCGAGCTCTTCGATATCGACACCGGACGGGACCGTGCCACCAAGATCCTCAAATATATCGCCCAGATCCAGGTGGACTCCCCCTCTGCCGAGCGTCCTCAGCATGACATTCCCCGTTTCCCGCCCTACGAGAACACCCCGCCCAAGTGTACCGGCCTGAAGCAGCTGCTGGACAGCAAGGGCCCCGAGGCGGTGCGGGACTGGGTGCTGGACCAGAAGAAGCTGCTCATCACCGACACCACCATGCGGGACGCCCATCAGTCCCTGCTGTCCACCCGGGTGCGTACCCGGGATATGCTGAAGGCCTCCGAGGGCACCGCCGAGATCCTCAACGACTGCTTCTCCCTGGAGATGTGGGGCGGCGCCACCTTCGACGTGGCCTACCGGTTCCTCCACGAGTCTCCCTGGGAGCGGCTGCGGCTGCTGCGGGAGAAGATCCCTAACATTCCCTTCCAGATGCTGCTGCGTGGCGCCAACGCCGTTGGCTACACCAACTACCCCGATAACCTGATCCGCGCCTTTATCAAGGAGGCCTGCATCGGCGGTATCGATGTGTTCCGTATCTTCGACTCCCTGAACTGGATCCCCGGCATGGAAGTGGCCATGGACGAGGTGCTCAAGCAGGGCAAGCTGTGCGAGGCCACCATCTGCTACACCGGCGACATCCTGGATCCCAAGCGGGATAAGTACACCCTGCAATACTATGTGAATATGGCCAAGGAGCTGGAGAAGCGGGGGGCCCATCTGCTGTGCATCAAGGATATGTCCGGCCTGCTGAAGCCCTACGCCGCCAAGAAGCTGGTGTCTACCCTCAAGCAGGAGATCGGCATTCCCATCCACCTGCACACTCATGACACCTCCGGCAACCAGGTGGCCGCCTATCTGATGGCCGCCGAGGCCGGCGTGGACATTGTGGACTGCGCCATCGACTCCATGTCCTCCATGACCAGCCAGCCCTCCATGAACGCGGTGGTGGCCGCCCTCCACGGCCAGGAGCGGGACACCGGCCTGGACAGCGACAAGCTGCAGAAGCTGTCCGACTACTGGGCCGACGTGCGCCTGCGCTACAGCAAGTTTGAGGCGGGCATCAAGAACCCCTCCACCGACATCTACCGCTACGAGATGCCTGGCGGCCAGTACACCAACCTGAAGAGCCAGGTGGAGAGCATTGGTCTGGGCCACCAGTTCGAGGCGGTCAAGGAGATGTACAAGACCGTCAACCATATGCTGGGCGACATCGTGAAGGTGACCCCCTCCTCCAAGATGGTGGGCGACCTGGCCATCTTTATGGTGCAGAACGACCTAACTCCCGAGAATATCGTGGAGCGGGGCGAGGCCCTCACCTTCCCCGACTCCGTGGTCAGCTACTTCAAGGGCATGATGGGTCAGCCCGCCTGGGGCTTCCCCGAGGATCTGCAGAAGGTGGTCCTCAAGGGCGAGAAGCCCATCACCTGCCGCCCCGGCGAGCTGCTGGAGCCCATCGACTTTGAGAAGGCCCGGGAAGAGGTCCGCAAGTTCTATCCCGACGCTTCCGACCACAACGTCATCTCCTGGTGCCTCTATCCCAAGGTGGTGGAGGACTTCTACCGTCACCGTCAGGAGTACGGTTATATCATGCGCATGGGCAGCCATGTGTTCTTCAACGGCATGGCCCTGGGCGAAACCAACAAGATCAACATCGAGGACGGCAAGACCCTGGTCATCAAGTATATGGGTCTGGGCGACCTGAACGAGGACGGCACCCGCAACGTGCAGTTCGAGCTCAATGGTATGCGCCGCGAGGTGGCCGTGCCCGACAAGAGCGCTACCGCGCAGGCCCGCAAGGTCAATCTGGCCGATCCCTCCGACAAGAGCCAGGTGGGCGCCTCTATCCCCGGCATGGTGTCCAAGGTAAACGTCAAACCCGGCGACAAGGTGGAGGAGAACCAGGTCCTGGCCGTCATTGAGGCCATGAAGATGGAGACCTCCGTGGTGGCCCGCATGGCGGGTACCGTGGACGAGGTACTCATCAAGGAAGGCGGTTCCGTCAAGGCCGGCGAGCTGCTCATCACCATTAAATAATGCAGCGGGGGCCGGTCGTATGACCGGCCCCCCTTTTCACATCATCCATACCTGGAGGCTTAATCTATGGAAACCATTCTCCACCTGCTTCCCCTCACCCCGGAAGAGCAGGACCGCTTCCGCGCCGCCGCTCCCCATGAGGAGCACCTCTTTCTCCCCACCAGCGACCGCCGAGGTGCTGCCGCCATCCCCCAGGACTGGCGGGAACGCACCACCATCCTCATGGGTTTCGTTCCCCCGGCAGATCTCAAAACCTTCCCCCGGCTGAAATGGGTCCAGAGCTGGAACGCTGGTGTGGACCCCTATCTGGTCCCTGGCGTCCTGCCCGAAGGGGTGCTCCTTACCTGCGCCGCAGGAGCCTACGGCCCCGCCGTCTCCGAGCATCTGCTGGCCATGCTGCTGGCCATCTACAAGCGGCTGCCCGCCTACCGGGATCAGCAAAACGCCCACACCTGGGCCGATTTAGGCCACGTCCGCTCCCTGCGGGGGCAGGCCGTTCTGGTGGGCGGTACCGGCGACATTGGCCGCCACTTTGCTCACCTGTGCCGGGCTTTAGGGGCCAAAACCGTCATGGGCCTCCACCGCTCCGACGCTCCCGTGGAGGACTTTGACCAGACTTTCCCCCTGTCCGCCATCGACTGCCTGCTTCCCCAGGCCGATGTGGTGGCTCTGGTTCTCCCCCACAACAGGGATACCGCCGGACTCATGGACCGTCGCCGTCTGCTGCTGATGAAGTCCGATGCCGTGCTGCTCAACGCCGGCCGGGGCTCTGCCATCGACTGTGCCGCCCTGGCGGAAGTCCTGTCCCAGGGGCATCTGCTGGGAGCCGGGCTGGACGTCACCGACCCGGAGCCCCTCCCTCCGGACCACCCTCTCTGGAGCGCTCCCCGGGCCCTCATCACCCCCCACACCGCCGGAGGCTACAACCATATGCAGGTCACCCTGGGTCAGCTCCAGGCCCTGTTTTTGGACAATCTGGACCGCTTTTTGTCTGGCCGGCCCCTCCGCAGCCGTATGAAATAAAACCTCTGTTGACATACCTCGGGTTTCTAGGTATAATATACCTAGAAACCCGAGGTATTGTTTTTGATCTGAAAGGAGGTTTCCCATGAAAGCGGATAAATCCCTGCTGTCTGGCAGCACCACCCTGCTGGTACTCTCTCTCCTGTCCGGAGAGGACAAGTACGGCTACCAGATGATCGCCGAGCTGGAGGCCAAGAGCGACAACACCTTCTCCATGAAGGAGGGCACCCTCTACCCCATTCTCCACACCCTGGAGAAGGAGGGGGCGGTCCAGTCCTACGAGAAGGAGGCCCCCACCGGCCGCACCCGCAAGTATTACCACATCACAAAAAAGGGCTTTCGGCTGCTGGATGAGAAGAAGAAGGAGTGGACCACCTTCTCCCAGGCGGTGAACGCGGTGCTGGCCGGGTCTGCCCCGGCCATGGCCTGATGGACGCCCCCGGCGGCCCCCGGCTCACCATAGACCAATTCTGCGGTCAGGTATGCTCCTTCGTCCGGTTCTCTCCCGACCACGACGCCATTTCCGCAGAGCTGGCCGGCCACATGGAGGAGCACCGGGACACCCTGCTGGAGGCCTATCCAAACATGACCCTGTGGGACGCCGAGTCCAGGGCCGTCCGGGCCATGGGAGACCCGGAAGAACTGGGCCGCTGGCTGGATCAGATCCATCATCCCCTGTTGGGCTGGTTTCAGATCTGGTTTCGCCGGGTGGTGTGGACTCTGGCCGTCCTTATCCTGCTCTTCGCCCTGCCCCAGGCAAAGGAGACGGTTACCAACCTGATCGCGCCCGCCAGTTACGACGGCGTGGGGATGGGCTATCTGCTGGAGCATTACGACGAGTACGACGTGCTGGCCGATTTCACCCCCGGGGCTGTCTGGCAGTATGAGGGCTACACCTTCTCCATCCAGCGGGCGGTTGTCACACACTCGGAGACCAGCGTATACCGTGACGAGGCCCTGCATCTGAGCTATCTGCTGAAGGTGACCCACTCCAACCCCTGGCAGCGGGGGCCGGAATTCCGGGAGTGGCTGTGGGCGGAGGACGATCTGGGCAACCGCTACCCCTCCAGAGGTGAGCAGACGCTGTACCAGCTGCCCACCTCCGCCGGGGATTCCTCCGGCAATCCATCCGCCATCTATCCCTTCGCCTCCTACTATGATCTGTGGGTGGGCGGTATCCATCCGGAGGCAACCTCCGTTACCCTCCACTTTGACCGCTTCGGAGAGAACGTCATCTCTCTGACCCTGCCGCTGAAAGGAGGGGACTGACATGGCCAGATCCTTTGTCACCCCCGCCCAGCGGAAGCGCCGCATCCTCCGGGACGCACTGCTGCTGGCAGTAGTCCTGGTGGTGCTGATACTCCGGCTGGACTTTCCCATCCTCACCGCCGAACAGGCCCTGGAGGCCACCCAGGACCGCTATTTCTTCGGCCCCGGGGAGGTCATCACTACCCTGGACTATTCCCGGGAGGCCAACAAAGTCAAGATCGGCCAGTACGACCGCTACTACATTCTCCGCCACGGGGACTGGTACGCCTGGTGCGGCGTCAACCACTACGGCCTGTTCTGGCAGACCGGCGGCCTGGACGCTGTGGAGAACGATCCGGACCTGCCTCTGGTACCTCTGGTGGTCAGCGACTGGAACAGCGGAGCTGTGCTGGTGATCTCCAACGACCCAGAGATCACCCAGGTGGAGATCACGTTCCCCATTTCTGCTGAAACAAAACAGGGCTACACCCTGCTCTCCGCCAGCCAGACCGAGAGTACAGAGAACTGCTTCCTGATCCCCTATACATCAGGTCCCGGCTTCGTCTTTCCGGAGGACCTCCAGGTCAAGGGCTACGACGCCGCCGGAGCCCTGCTCTACCAGTCACCCAAACCGGAATCCTGGGCCACCCGTTATGAATTGAGGTGAGTGTATGTCCTCCAATCGCTGCGAGACATTTTGCAGGCAGGTGTGCGCCTTTGTCCGCTTCTCTCCCGACCACGACGCCATCACCGCCGAACTCACCGCCCACCTGGAGGACCACCAGGACGCCCTGCTGGAACTTCACCCCGACCTGACCCCGGAGGAGGCCGAAGAGGCAGCCGTTCTGGCTATGGGTGACCCGGAGGAGCTGGGCCGGGCTCTGAATGAGAGCCACAGTCCCCTGCTGGGGTGGTTTCAGATCTGGTTTCAAGCGGTGGTGTGGCTCTTGTCGGCCATCATTATAATATTTTGCCTGTTCCACCTGCCCGGCACCTTGGAGAACCTGACCGGAAAGCCCGATTCTGTCAGCAGCGATCCCGCCCTCTACTTTGAGCGTCATGTCCACCCGGACAATCTGGTGGCTCAGTATGAGACCAATGCTGTCTATCAGGACCCGCCCTATACCTACACCATAAAACAGGTCGGTATTGAAAACTACTCCGGCGCCCGCTATGTGGACTGTATCCTCCAGGTAACGCAATCCAATCCCTGGCTGCGCTGTCCCGCCTTTGGCTATGACTTGTGGGCGGAGGACGATGTGGGCAACCGCTATCCCTCTCCCCGGGAGTGGCAGGCTCTGGACGAAACCGTCTTTTCCAGAGTGCAGGTCAGCACCCCCATGGGTGATTTCCCCTTTGCCACTCATTGCTGCCTCACCGTCACCAATGTGGACCCGGCAGCCACCCAGTTGACCTTCCGCTTCGACCGCTATGGAGAGGTCCGCCTCTCCCTCACCGTTCCGCTGAAGGGAGGCGAAGCAGATGGCTGAACGTCCCATCTCCCAGCGGGACCGCAAATGGCGCATCCTGCGGGACGCTGTGATCCTGCTGCTCACTCTGGTTTTCCTTGCCGTCACTCTGGATTTCCCCATGTTTACCGCCAGACAGGCCCTGCGGGCCACCCAGACCCGGTATTACTGGGAGGACGGCCAGGTGGTGGCCGATCTGGGGTCCGGTCCTCTCTATGACCGCCAGTACCTGCTGCGCATGGGAAACTGGTACGCCTGGTGCGGTCTGTCCCGGGAAGGGCTGCTCTGGGATTCCGGCACGCTTGTGTCCCTTTACCGGGACCCGGAACAGCCGCTGAGTGCCGTCACGCCCCACAATCTGGGGGCTGTTCTGGTTCTGGCCGGTGACCCGGACATTGTCCAGGTGGAGGTGGAGTACCCGGTGTTGGTCTCTGAGTCGGACGCCGGCATGGTCTATGGCCTGAATACCCTCCGCCAGGGCCCGGTGGCAGACGGCTGCTTCTGGTTTCAGCTCACCGGAAACCTGCTCCCCGCCTATTATATGGACCGTATTCGCCTCCGTGGCTACGACGCCGACGGAAGGTTGATCTACCAGTCCCCTGAACCGGAATCCTGGACGACTCGTTATGAACTGAGGTGAGTGTATGTCCTCCAAAACCTTTGATAGTTTCTGCGATCAGGTGTGTGCATCTATCCGCTGGCCTCCCGCCCGGCATCTGGCCCGGGAAGAGCTGACCGCCCACCTGGAGGACCACGCCGCCGCGCTGGAGGAGAAAGGGATCTCTGCTGAGGAGGCCGCAGTCCAGGCCGTGGAAGCCATGGGAGATCCGGAAGAGATCGGACGCCAGCTGGACCGCTGTCACAGTCCTCTGCTCCCCCGGCTGTCCAAAATCTTTGCCCTGTGCGCCTGCGCCCTCTTTCTCATCGGCTTCTGCGCCAGCGTTCTGCATCAGACTGGTTTCTTCCGCTATGAAACCGTGCTGCTGCCCGCCCCCACCCTGCCCGGCTGGGACGATGGAGACCTGCTCTGCGAGGGAGAAGCCCGGGGCAGCGGCCATGTGGGGGGCTATACCATCCAGGCCAAAGACGCCGCTCTGGTCTACCGCCCCAGCACCAAATTCCGCCCCTCCATGCTGGAAATCCAGGCCGCCGTCACCGTCTCCCACTGGCAGCCCTGGCTGGACCACCTGACCCCCTCCATCCCAGCCGTCTGGACCGACTCCGACGGCGCCTCCGGTACGGTCTCCTGTTGCCCCATGGCCTCCACCCTTCTGGCTCAAAACTGGTATCTGGTTCTGGAGGACCCCACCCCCGGCTGCAGCTGGTTCTCCGTCACTCTGGGCAGGCCCGGCGATCAATGCACCCTGGAAATCACCCTGGATGAGGAGGTGCCTCCGGCATGAAACACTTTCGCTATTACATCCTGCCCCGCCTCCTGCTGGTCCTGAGTATCATAGCCGCTCTGTTCTGTCTCTTCTTCCTGTGGCTTTCACTGGATGCCCCGCTCCCCTCCCCGGCCGCCATCTGCGCCCGGATAGATCGGGAAAACTACAGCTCCGGCGGCGAGATCGTGGCCTCCGGCCCCATCGATATGACGGAGGAAGGGATCATCATCAAAAGTGATTATACCGACCGGGACTGCTGGTGGTTCATACGCCGCAGCGGCGACCGCTTTCAGCTCCAGGTGCTGGAGCGGCTGGCCGGGTTCCTGTGGCGGCCATTGGACCGCGCTGCCAATGGTCTTTCCTATCAGCTCTCCCTCCAGGATCAGCCCATCGGATGTACCTTTGATGTCTTTCAGCTGACCTCCCTGGATGGCTTCTCTGGTATGGATGCCTCAAAGGTCATTCCCATCCTCCTCTGTGCGGACCCCGCTGTGGTGCGGGTGGAGGCCCAACTGGTTGCCCTGTCAGAGGAGGACTGGGCCAATCCACAGGCCGCCATCGCTCAGCGCGGAGTCTCCCCCACCTTCACCAAGGCGGGAGACGGAGTATGGGTAGGTCCCTCCCCCTATGTCCTGATCCCCTGGGCATCCTCTGACAACAGCGGCCATCTGGTGGCCTTCTGCCAGGGCTATGACGCCGACGGCAATCTGGTCTGCTCCTATGATCCCACCAAAGACAGGGAATGAGGTGAATCCGCCTTGTGCCAGCCATTTGAACAATTCTGCGACCAGGTGTGTTCTGTCATCCGACTGCCGCTGGCAAAACGTCTGGCCCGGGAAGAGCTGACCGCTCACCTGGAGGATCACGCCGCCGCACTGGAGGAACAGGGCATCGAACCTGAGGTAGCCGCCCGCCGGGCGGTGGAGGCCATGGGAGATCCCTATCAGATCGGCCATGAGCTGGACCGCTGCCACAGCCCCCTGTTTCCCGGCCTGACCGCCCTGTTCACCGTGCTGGGCATCATGCTCATTCTGGTCAGCACCGTGGCCAGCGGCCTGCATCAGACCGGCCTCTTTGCCCACACCTCCCTGCTCCCGCCCTCCTGCACCCTTCCCTCTCAGCCGGACGAAACTCTGGTGATCTCCGGCTCCGCCTCCGGCAGCGGAACGGTGGGCGGCTATACCATAACTGCCCACAACGCAGCCCTGGTCCGCACACCGGACTACCCGAATTTCCCCTCCCGGCTGGAGGTCCAGGCCTCCCTCTCAGTCTCCCACTGGCAGCTGTGGCTGGACAATCTGGAACTGTACGAGGTACCGTATACCTGGATCGATTCCACCGGCGCCACCGGGGAGGCCTATTGCTTTACCTTATCTACCTCGCCTCTGGCCGCCAGCGGGTATCTCGCCATCGCCGATCCCACCCCCGGCGCCCAATGGTTTACCGTCACCCTGGGCAAGCCCGGCGACCAGATCATACTCCGCATCGATCTGGAGGAGGAGGTGCCGCTGTCATGACTCATTTCCGCTATTATACCCTGCCCCGCATCCGCTGGGTCCTGAGCATCCTGCTGCTCTGCCTGGGACTTCTCTCCGCCTGGATCGCCTTGGATACGCCCCTCCCCTCTTCCTCCGCCGCGTGTGAGCGCCTGAACCGGGAACACTATGTGATAGATAACACCATCCTGGCCTCCGGCCCCATCCAATACCAGGAGATCCAGGGTGACTATGTACCAAAAAACACCTGGTGGTTTGTGGGCCGTCAGGGGGACACCGTGCAGTTTTATACCCTGGATCAGCTGGTCGGTTTCCTGTGGCGGCCTGCGGATACCCTTCCCTTTTGGCAGCTGGATCTCACCCAGCTGGAAGATCCCATTTATTGCAATCTGTTCGGCTCTTGGCCCGGTTTTGACCTTGCCTTTGAGGCCACCCCTGTGGTGATCTGCACCGACCCCAGGGTGGTGCGGGTGGAAGCCCAGCTGATCTCTCTGGGTACCAGTGAGCGGGCCGATCCCCAGGCCGCCCTAGACAGCCGCGGCGTCTCCCCTACCTTTACCCAGGTGGCCGACGGCGTGTGGGCCGCTCCCTCCACCCTGGCCCCCGGCCCATCCGATGACAGCGGTGCGGCCTGGCTGGCCTGGTGCCAGGGCTATGACGCCGACGGCAATCTGGTCTGCCAGAATTCTCCCACTTCCTGACCTGCTGGAAGCTCTTCCAATGATTGACTTGAAGTCCTCTTGATGCTAACATTGCCTTGGGTGGTTGGTCCCTCTGTCCAACCACCCAAGATTAGATGAAACAGGAGGGCGGTCACGTTGAAGAAAAGCCAGTGGATGGGCCACGGGATGGCCCTGATCTGCGTTGTGGTCTGGGGCTCCACCTTTATGGTGAGCAAGGGCCTGATGACCTTTCTTCAGCCCGTCCAGTTGATGCTGCTCCGCTTCATTCTGGCCTATCTTCTGCTGTGGGTCCTCCATCCCAAGTGGTATTTCCGCTGGCGGGAGGAGTGGCGTTTCCTCCTGTTGGCCCTGTTTTCCAACACCCTCTACTGTCTGGCGGAAACCAACGCCATCACCCTGACCCAGACCTCCAACGTGAGCATCCTGGTCTCCACGTCCCCCATCTTGATGGCGCTGCTTCTGGCGGTCATCCGAAAAGAGGAGCATCTGAAGCGGGGCCAGATCACCGGCTACGCCGTGGCCTTTGTGGGGGTGGTGCTGGTGGTCCTCAACGGTATGACCGCCCTCCATCTTCGGCCCCTGGGAGATCTGCTGGCCCTGTCTGCCGCCGCCTCGTGGTCGGTCTACTGCCTGCTGCTGCGCCGGTGGTCCCCGCTGTACGACGGCCTGCTCATCACCAGAAAGCTGATGTTCTACGGCATCCTGACGGTACTTCCTCTGGTCCTGCTGGACGGTCATCCCATCCCCTTTGAATCGGTGTTCACCTGGGAAAATGGGCTGAAGCTGATGTATCTGGGCTTTGTGGGCAGCGCTCTATGCTACCTGTTCTGGAATAAGGCCACTCAGAAGATCAGCGTGCTGAAAGCCAGCCTGTACATCTACATGGTCCCCCTGGTTACCCTGGTGGTCAGCGCCGTGGCCCTCCATGAGACCATCACCGTCACCGGCGTGATCGGCATTTTCCTGGTGATTGCCGGCATGGTCCTGGGCACGCTTTAAACTACATAACCAACAAGAAGCACAGACGGTCAAACAGGCCGGTCTGTGCTTCTTCTGTTTGTTCTCCCCACCGGCTGTTACTCCACCATCTTCTCCAGTTCCTCCCAGGTGGGTCCCAAAGTCTCGATCTCGCCCCAAGTGGAAAACTTCTGTTCCATCAGTGCCCAGGTGATATACCAGTACACATATTCTACACCCAAATGGGCGGGCAGAATGCTCTCAATGATCTCCCGCAATTCTTCAAACCCATCGGGGATTCCGGGTACATCAGGGAAGTAAACCTCTACCGTCCCCGCCTTTCCGGTCTCTCTGGCCTGGGCATTGATGCCGCAACCTTTCAGATTGTCATTGATGGCCGCCAGAGTGAAGCTGTCTCCACCGATGCGGAGCAGGGCGGCCAAGGCCGCCCGCCGCATTTCCAGATCGGCGGTCACCGGCCGCCGGGTCAGCAGGCTCTCCACAGCCTCCAGCCCCCGGTCCTCCGCCGTGGAGAGCAGCATCTCCCGCTGGATCTCCTCCAGACCAGCTTCCACACCGTCCAGCGCCTGACCCTGGGCCTCCAGCTCCCCGCCGTTGGCAGTGCCCTCCAGTTCGTAGACCCGCAGGGGCCGCAGCAGGTCCTTCAAATATTCCGCGTAGCCGCTCATGCCGTTCCCTCCGTCCGGGTGACCGAGACAGTGTTCAGTTGGGGCAGTACATCGTGCTCCACCGTCACATCGGCGGCGGGGGCGGTAAGGGTGTAGTTTTCCACTCCGTCCACCTCATAAATCAGCTGGCCCAGCTTGGCCCGCAGGATGCTCTGGCCCAGTCGCTGTCCATTAAACCAGCTCCGAATGGCCTGCTCCACATTCTGCCGCACCGTATCTCCATCCCGGTTGGCCGCTGTCTGGATCTGAGCGGTCACATCCACATTCTGTACCTCCGGGGCACGCACCTGCACATCCACGGCGATCTCCCGCCGCTCCTCAAAATAGGCCTGCAATTCCCCCAGCAGTTCCTCATCGGGCACTCCGGCAGCGGTAGCCACAACCACATCCACCGAGCCCACCCCTCTGGGCCGGGACACCACCGCCGCAGCCGCCACCTGAGGAAAGGACATGGCGCTCTGCTCATAGTAGGCGGCGTTTGCTCCGTTGGGCATCCGCTGGAAGGTCTCCATCACTCTGACCCGCAGGGTCTCGTCGTCCTCCTCGTCCAGGCCGCCGGAGAAACCGTCCGGGTTGGTGCACCGGCCGATCCCCACCGGGGCCACCGCCATGGCCCGGATGGTACCCGCCGCCACATTGCCCGCCGTCCCGGGCTCCAGGGCTACCGCCGGGGCATCCACCTGGGTTTCACCAGCCTGGAGGGTAACCTCCTGGGTGGTCTCAAAGCGGATCAACCCCGCCGTCATACACACCGTCCCCGCCGGGATGGTCAGATCGGCCTGGGCGGCGCTGTCCGTCTGGAAACGAATGGTCCCCTCCGCCGCCACGGCCTCACGGCGTTCCAGGCCCCGCAGCTGGGCGTGCTTGTCCAGATACTCCCCCTCTGCGCTCTGGGGAAAGCACTGGCGATTCACCCAGTCGGCCTGGATGTACAGGGCGTAGATCTGGGCAGCCACGGCGTACAGCCGTACCGCCATATCTCCGTCTCCGGCCAGAGCAATCCCCGTCTCTTTCTCAAAGATGGCCGTCATCTCTCCATAGATCTCGTCAATGGATCTCACCAAATCCCTCCCGTCTCAACCGTCAGCTTCAGCTCCTCCCCCTGCCAGGTCAGCGCCACCTCCATGGTGCCGTCCTCCTTCAGGCTCACGGCAGTCACCGTCAGGTCAGGCTCGTCCTCCAGGGCCTGGGCCACATATTGCTGGGCCAGGTTCTGTCGCTGGGCGGGCTTGCAGCGGCCCAGCTGGTAGAGCTGGCTGCCCAGGTTGGGCAGAAAGGGGAAGCTGCCCCGCGGGATGGATAGCTTCCACAGCACCCTCTGGAGCAGCTCCTGGCTGCCCTCCGCCCGCCGGTAGCCGCCCCCCTCGTCGGGCACATAGTCGCCGTCCCTTACCATCAGTTCCATCTGCTCACTCCCTTGTCATGACCTCCTTGCCGTTGACCAGCAGTTTGCCGGTCACGGACACCGTGCCGTCCATGCCCAGGCGAATGGAGGTGCCTCCGCTGTAGAGCAGCACCTCACCTTCTGCCACGCCGTACTCCTCGGCACACCGTGCCCCCGCTACGCAGGGGGCCTCACCGTCGGCGCCGGTCTTGAGGACCAGCACCTGGTCACCCCGGGCTGGCCGCCATACATAGCCGCCGGGGGCAAATACCGGCAGGTCACGCCGCTCGCCGTCCAGGCATACCCCTGCCGGGTCGCCCCCCAGGGTAACGGTGCCCACCTGAGAACCTCCATCTTTTCTTCTACGCCGCTGCTGCTGTGCCAGCCACATCTTGTCTCCCTCCTACTTCAATGCCGCCGGGTCCCCCAGCACCAGCCGGGTGTAGGTTCCCTTTTCGTCCATTCCGCTCACCATTTCCGCTACCCGCCAGGTGCCCCGGCCTACCGGCTTGTTCAGGTGGACTTCCACCAGCTCCCCCGGCCAGGCCACAAAGGCCCCGGGCAATTCCAGCTCCAGCTGCCGCAGTTCCTCCGCCGACCGCTCCAGCTGGTAGCTGCCGGAATAGCGCATGGTCTGATAGCTGCTCTTCCCCGGCATGGTAAGTACCCTCCGGCACCGCCCGCCCCGCCGGGCGAAGTCCTCATTTTCCACCGTCTGCACCGCTCCGGTGGTCCTGTCCCGCACCAGGATCTGGGACAGCACACCGTACCGCTGGTCCCGCAGGGTGAGGGCGGTCACCCCCGTGTCCTCCGCCAGCACCAGCTTCTCCCCATTGTCCCAGGGGGTTGCCACCAGCCGCCCCAGCCGGTCGAACCGGGGGGTGATCCCACCGTAATACCGGCAGAACTCATAGACCACCTGCCACTCGCTGCTTCCCACCGCCACGGAAAAGCCGGGCACTGCGGTGAGTTTGGCCCCCGCCGCCGCCTCCACCCCGTAAGGGGTCACATGGTCCCGCAGGATGTCCTGCCAGGTAGCTACCTGGTAGTCCATGCCCAGGGCCTCGTTGTCCAGCAGCCGGGCCGCCATGCCTCGACCGGATATGGTCAAAAAACCGCCCTGTTCATCCCATCCCCGCTCGCACTCGTCAACCAGGCCGGTGAACACCCGCTGTCCCCCCTCGTCGGCGGTAAAGCGCACCGCCTCCGCCAGCAGATCCTCCTCCGGCTCCCACAGGCAGCGCACCTCGAAGCTGTCGCAGGGGGTGCCCAGCCCGTACTGAAACTTCCATTGAATTACCTGGGGCAGGGCAATCTGACTCCCGTCCCAGCCATGCAGTACCGCCTCCATCACGTCACCCGCACTTTCTGCCCCGGATAGATCAGGTTGGGATTTTTGATCTGGGGATTGAGGGCGATAAGGTCTGTCAGACTCACTCCATACCGCCGGGCAATCCCCCACATGGTGTCCCCCCGTACCACGGTGTACCACTGTTCCCCGGAGGAGCCAGCCTGGGCCGCTCCTCCCGCCGTTCCACCCGTGGCGGCGGTCACCCGGGTGCCCGTGCCATGGCCGTCGAACTCCTCCCAGAAGGTAAAAGTGTACTTCACATAGTCCGCTCTGGGCTCCTGACTGAGGGAGAGCTCCACAAAGTAGGCGTTGGCCGTCTGCCATACTGGATGGACCAGGATACCCGGCCCCTCGTTGTAAAAGACGGTGGCCAGCTTCTTGAATTCGTCGTAGGCCCCCTCCCCCACAAACTCCCCTTCTCCTCGCATGATGCGGTAAGAGGGTCCCAGATCCTGCAGGGCATAGTGGCCGAAGGGCACCTCCCTGGCCCCCACCTTCCGCTTGAAGGAGATGGAATACACCCTGGGATTGTGGGGCCATACATAGTTTTTATAGCGCATTGCCGCCAGTCTCACAGCAGTTGAAACCCCCCGTCAAATCTTCGTGCGTCCCGCCGCACCAGCCGGTCCAGCCGCCGCAGCCCATCCTGGCCGCCGTTCTGTTCTCTGCCCGGCGGCTCCAATGTCACCACTTGGGTCTGCCGCTCCGCCGCCGGAAGGCCCTCCAGGCTGATCCGCACCGCCTGATCCAGTTCCCGGGCAGCCTCCGTCCAGGTCTGGTCAGTCTCCGGCCCGCTGTACGTCCGGCGCTCCCCGGCCTGATCCAGCACGTCTAACCCCACCATCCACCGGCGGATATCTCCGCCGGTCACAGTTCCGGAACCGCCCGCCGTCAGAGCCAAACCGGCCCCGTCCCTGCCCTCCAGACTGGACAAGACAGCTTCTTCCGTGTTCTCTCCGCTCTGTCCGGCCTCTTCTTCTCCCACAGCAGGGAGGGGGACCCGCACCGGGCCGGTCTTCCAGACCCCGTCCCTTTCCTCCCGCTCCAGCTGCTGCTCCAGCAGCTGTCCAATATAGTCGATCATGCCTGCTCCCCCCGCATCAGCCGTTCAAACCGCTCCTGATCGAAGGAGGCGTTCTGTCCACCCATGGTGGTCCCCGCCGGCTGTCCGCATACCGGGCAGCACACCTCCTCCGCCTTCTGTCGGCAGGAGGGACAGAGCTGCTCCAGCACTTCCTCCCGGTCCAGCATCAGGTTGAGGGCGCACCACAGGTAGTCTCTGGCCTTCATTTTTTGGGCCCGCTCCTCCGTAGGAAGGGCCCCAAACGTCTTGAGCACACGCCAGCGAAGGCGCTCATAAGGCGTATGCTCCAGGCTTTTTTTATGGGTTGGGTCTCCTCCTCCCCATCCTCAGGGGAGGGATTTTCCGTCCGATCCAGCTCATCCCACAACCGGGCCAGGTTTGCCACCTCCCGGGCGCTGAGATGTTCCAGCACCGCCCGGCCGGAGGAGAACAGGGGCTTGCCCTTCTCCTCCAGGGCGCGGGCCAGCAGGCAGGCGTTGGCGCACAGAGCCCGCTCCCCTTCGCCCTGAGCCAGTTCCTCCCCCTCCCGGCGTGCCTCCAGCACCTCCAGGGCGGAGAGCAGCCGCAGCTGGGTGCCGTCCTCCAGGGTCAGCCGGTCTTTTCGATTCAGCAGGGACTCCATCTTGCAGTCTCCCCCACTCATACCGCCGTCTCGATCCGCTTGGCCGCCACCACCGTGATCTTTTCCACTACCATAGCCCCCAGAGCACCGGTCTCGCCGATGGCGCTCCACTGGCAGCCGGAGTAGATAATCTTCCGGTCCGGCTTACAGATCACCAGGCTGAAATCCTCCAGGTCGTGGAAGTTGATGCCGTCCCGGATGGCCTCGTCGGTGGCGTACAGCCGGGTCAGCTCCAGCACGTGGCTGCGCGGACCAGGAATGGTAGCCACCGGCTCCTCCTCGCCGAAGGCCTCCACGCTCTGGCTGGAGCGGGTGGTCTTGGCAGTGTAGCTCTGGACCACCGCCACCTTCTTCCCGTCGATCTCCAGGTAGATGTCGCTGCTGGTGGGAAAACCAGAAATCTTCATGCCGTTGCCTCCTTATACCGTGATGTGGGCGGTGAGCCAGATCTGGTTGAGGCCGTGGGCCACCGTAAAGGTGAAGTCAACCAGACAGACGGTGGGATTTTCCGTGTCCGCCTCCACCGTCACCTGATCGTAGCCGGTGATGATCTCCCTGGCCAGCTTGTTCTCCAGTTCCAGCACCACCTGGGAGCGGATAGCCCCCCGTGTCTGCTCGGTGTTCTTGGTCCTGCGGAACTTGGCCCGCAGGGAGTTACGAATGGTGGGGATCACGTCATCCACAATGCGGATGGTGGTCAGTTCCCGCCAGGTGGCATCCTCCGCCTCTCCGGTCTTGGTTCGGGTGGTAACGCCCCGCACCACACTGACCACGCCGCTCATGTTCTCCAGGGGAGTAACGCCGCCCCGCACCAGTGTGTCGATCTCGGTGTCGGCGTACCGGGCCTCCATCCCCTCCAGGCCCTTCAATTCCGCGCCGCCCAGAGGGATGGCGGGGTCACTCTCTCCGGCAATGGCCCCTGCCACGGCAGCAGCGGCCAGGCCGGTGTCGTCGCCGGGGGCCACCAGCACCACCCGCTCGCTGTTAAGCCCTTCCGCCCGCTGGACCAGGGCCTCCACATTCTCGCTCTGAGCGCCGCCCACCACGGCGATGCGCTCCCGTCGGGCCTGGGACGCGTCACAAACGCTCTGCCGCAGAGCCTGCTGGACGGTCAGTTCCGTGCTGTCGCACACTACCACAGAGATATCCTCCTCTACCACCAGCAGGTCGAAGGCTCCCTGATAGTTTTCCTGGCCGCTCACCGGGACCGCCACCACCTTGGCCGCGCCGTTGCGGAACAACACCTGTACCAGCTTGGTCAGATTCTCCTCCTGCCCAAACTGGGTCACCGCGTCCTCATAGCGGTTGAGGGTATACAGCTTGCCACTCTCCCCCTCGCTGACCAGGCCCACCAGGCCCACCGTACGGCCGCCACCGCTGCCGCTGATCACGGTGGAGGCGTCGTAGCTGGAGTATACTCCAGGCCGTTCATGGATCGTCATACTCAAATCCGGCTCTCTCCTCTCACAATAAAGTCCAGGAAGGTGCCGCCCTCCTGAGCCACCGCGTACAGGTAGCCCCGGCATACCGCCTCCACCGTCCGGTGGTAGAGGCCAGCCCCATGGTCAAATTCCGTCTCTCCGCAGGAGAGCTCCTGTAGGGTGAGGCCGGGTGGTCCCTCCCGCTGCAAGGCCTCAGCCATCCGGTCGAAGGTCTCCTGGATGCCCGCCGCGCCGCAGCCCTGGGGGGCGTACAGGTCCAGCCCAAAGGTGAGGACAATCTTTCTCCCGTACAGCTCCTGCCACTGGCCGCTCTCCTCGTCGTACCGCTCTCCCAGGTAATCTCGGAACCCCTCCGGCCCCCCCTGGCAGGCCCGGAGGGAGACGGCTGCCACCGCCCCGTCCCTCCGGACCCGGCTCATCTCCGGGTAGGCACATTGGGCCTCGATGCCCTGCCCCTGCAGATAGTCCGCCATCCGCTCCCGGATCGTTCCAAAGTCCATGGCTCTCCCCCGCTTCCGTTATCTGTTGGGGCAACCTTTACGGTCGCCCGCCGGGCTGCGCTCACTCCCTGACCGCCAGCAGCCCCCACCAATACACCAGCCTATCCCCCAGATAAACTGGCTGGGCGCTGCGCACCGTAAAGATCTGATTTCCCCAGGCGATGTACCCGCCGTCCAGCTCATCCAGGGCCATGTCCGGCCCGCCCAGGCAGATCCACCGGTCCTGCCGCACCAGTCCCAGAGGGGTGGGCTGCCGCTGGAAGAAATCCGCCCCCTTCTCCAGGACGGGCTGGAGGAAGGCCCGGCACGCCGTGCCCTCCTCCTGTCCCTGCCGGTAGAGGGTGATGGTCTGACCATATCTGGATAAAATCCGTTCCCAGCGTCCGGTCATCCCTCCACCCCCTGGAACAGGAACCCCCGGTCTTTCAGATAGGGCCCCAGCACCGTCTCGCCCTGGAGCCGGAGGGCGGCGGAGCGCTCCCGATCCTGAACGCAGTCTGCCTCCCGGATGGTAACGCTTCCGGCAGTAAACTCGGTCCCGCCGCCGTACTGGCCTCCGGCCAGCCCTGCCAACGCCACCCAGGCGCACCCCAGCACGAAGGCCGGGCCGCAGTCCTCCGGACTTACCCCACCCCGGAGCCGGCCGGTCATCTCAGTCTCCGCCGCCCGGCACAGGGCCTCCAGGGCCGCCTGCTGGCCGTCGTCTACATGACCCAGACTCTGGGCCATGGCCATAATCTCCTCAATCATTTCAGCTTCAGCACCTTGGCGGCATCGGTAAACAACTTGGCAAAGCCGGAGATGGAGGTGATAGCGGCCCGCTCCAGCTGGCGATCAATGAGCTTGTCATACTCCACCATCACGTCGGAGCCCTGTACCATCTCCAGAGCGTAGTTCTTGTCCAGGCCAATGAGCTTACCACTCTCCAGAGCGGAGGTGCGCAGCAGGGTGGCCCCCAGGGGGGTGGCCAGCTTGCCGGTACCCTGGAAGTTGAGGCCGGTAAGGGGATTCTGGAACTCGTCCATCTTAAGCAGCTGGCGCATCATGTCGCCGGACACCAGCAGGGTGTTCATCTCGTAGGGGTCAAACTGGGCCCAGAAGTCCACCAGATCGTCGTAGGTCAGGGTACCGGAGGAGCCGCCAATGGGGTCGGAGCCCACAGTATACTCCTTGGCGGGGTTCTCGTTGCCGTCGCCGTGGAGAAGCACATCAATGGCATCCTCCAGGTGCATCCGGTTGATGTGGGCGCCGATCTGCCGCAGGGTGACGGAGAACAGGTCCAGCTTCTGATAGCGGATGGCCTCGTAGGAGGCCACCAGCATCCGGCCCCGCTTGTGGAGCTTGACCAGGTTCTCCTGGGTCTTGACCTGGGTCTGGGGGATGGTGGCGCCCTCCTCCACATGGCGCAGGGCCTTCTGGTCATCCTCGGGCACAGAGGCAATGGAGCGGTAGTCCATGCCATCGAAGCGGGTGACGGCTGCGGTGATGTGGGGCAGCAGGTCGGCCTCCTCCATACCCTGGCGCACCGACCGGGCGATGTACTCGGGGAAGAGGACGGCGGACTGGCTGGTGGAGAAGAACTTTTCCACCACGTCACTGCCCGCACCCTTCACCTTGATGTCAAAGCGCTTGAGCTGACGCTGATAGGCGTCCAGGCCCTCCAGAGGAGTGCCCTTGTACTGCTCCGAGGGATCCTCCCGCTCCAGCACCTGGGTAAAGGTGCGGCCCGCCTCGTTGTACATACCCTTTTCCAGTCTCAGATTATCAAACCGATAGCTCATATTCCCATCCTCCCTTTCTTACAGACAGATCACGGCCGCGTCAGTCTCCACCCGCACCACCAGATACTCGGTCCCGGTAGAGGTGTCCAGCTTCACGCCGCCGGAACCGTCCGCGGACAGCTTGCACCAGCCGGCGGTAATGCTGCCGCCGCTGGCAGGCACCTTTACCAGTCCGCCCAGCTGGATGGCAGCATATCCGTCCTCGGCAGACAGGGCCACGCCGCAGAACTTCTCGCTTGCGGAGCAGGCACCCACCGTGCCGTCCTCCGTTACCTTGACCACCTGACCGGCGGCCACACCCTCGCCGCAGGCAAAGGTAGCCACCACTTCGCCGATACCTTCAAAGGAAATCTTGCTGCTCATGTTTCTACTCCTTTCTTTTTGTCGGGGCCAATCCCCGTCATTGCGCGCCAGTGCGCACACTGGCGCGGCAATCCGTTATCGTCGGTTTCAGATCAAAAATGCCCCGTCCCGTCCCTCCGCCGGGACCTGCCGCTCCCAGGCGGGCAGCTGGGTCTCCACGCCCCAGGCCTTGTCCACCTGGACCTCAAAGGCCTTCTTCAGCGCGTCCAGTTCCGGCTCCTCCAGCTTCCGGACAATGCCCTTCAGCGTCTCCTGCTCCAGGGCCAGCCCGGCCACGCCGCCCAGGCGCACCACCTCATCCTTGAGCTGCTGGAGGTACTTGCGCCCCAGGGCGGCCTCCCGCTCCAGCTGTTCCATATCCTGTCTCATTCTCTTCATCACCCCCGCGTTTTTCTGGGCCGGCACCGCCACAAAGGACCACTCGTAGGCGTCGGTGGCGTGGACCAGATCGGCCCAGCACAGCTTGCCGCCGTACTCCCTGCCCTTCTCATGGGCGCACCGGCTTCTGTCATGAATGTTCTCCCCGCAGATGGAGCATCTGGCCTCCTCCACCGCGCAGCCCACGCTCACTTCCTTCTTGATGCCGCCCTCGATCTCAGCAATCAGGTCCTTGTTGCTCTCGGTCCGCAGCATATAGGCGTAGCCCTTCAGGTAACACAGAGCGTCCCCCGCCGCCGTGAGGACGCTCTCATCCCGCACCAGTTCGGTGCGGTAGATGCGGGCGGTCTGTCCGGCGGCGCTCCACTGGTGGTCGAAAATACCGCTCTTACCCACAAAGAGGGGGGCCAGCTCCTCCAGAGTCTCCGCCGGGAACCGCTCCCCGTCCCGATCCACCTCATTGTCGCACAGCCGCACGGCGAAGGTGTATACCTCCTTCTCTGTCAGCTTTTTGCGGCTCATGGCGTTGATGAGCCCCAGTTCAGTCTGATCCAGGGCGGTACCCTGATCCACCCCCGCCTGCTTGTTGATGTTCATACCGTCTCTCCCTTCTCTCTGGCCTCGTTGTCCATCTCCACGGTCCTGGCCTGCTGGCGGTAAAGCTCTGCCCGAGCCTCCTCCACCAGGTCCTGGAGGTTCACATCCTCCCAGTCCACACTTACCTGAGGCCGGTAACCGTGGAGGGTGAGCCATAATTCACAGATCCGCTCCACCACCGGCTCCAGTCCCCGGCGGATGGCGGTGATCTCGCTGGTCATCATGTCGGCCTGCTGGGTACTCATCCGCTCGGTGGAGGACCAGGACAATCCCAGCAGGAAGGGAGGAATGCCGGTGCGGGATACCAGCTGTTCCAGGATCTGCCGTACCGGCACCTCGCTGTCCAGCACCTGGTTGTCCGCGCCGATCACTTTGATGTCCACATCGCCTACCGCCACAAAGTCCCGGACATTGCCGTGCTTGCCCGCCTGCATGGCGGCGGACCACTCCCGGGCAATCTGGCGGCTGCGCTCCTGCACCATGCTCTGATCCAGGGGATTGTCCCCCGGCTTGTATACCACCGCGAAGCGGACATTGCCCATCCGCTCCCAGTTCATGCCCATGGCCTGATAAATTTTGAGCAAAATTTCAGTCAGGAAGGGCATGGACCGCAGCAGACTCACACCGTAGGGGCTGTCCGTCTCAGGCTGAAAGGGGGTGAAGAGGAGCAGCTCCTGCCGGGGCAGTTCCCGCATGGTACCGTGGGTCCCCCGGCCCCAGATGGCAAACTCCATGGGGGTGGCCCCCTCTTTGATCTCGATGTCCGCCACATTGCCGCAAAGCAGAGCGGCAATGTCTCTCCGCCTGCGGTCGGGCACGATCTCCCCCACTGCCCGGCCGCAGGTAAGCATGGAGTCCAGATAGCAGTCCAAAAAGGACTGGATACCCCGCTGACCCCGGCCTGTGTTCACGTGCTGGAGGAACCAATCCAGCTCCTCCTGGGCCCGTTTGTCTCCGCACTGCACAATCACCCCGCCTGCCAGCCGGATCAGTTTCCAGATGGCGGCATCCACAATGGGCACCGCCTCCCGAATACTGCGGTAGAGGGCAATCTCTCCCTGCTGCAGGGGCACATAGCCGTCCAATACGCCAAAGGGATGCCTGCCGCCCTCCCGGATCTGGACCGCCAGTCCGCCGCTCTCCGGCCCACTTTTCTTATGGAACAGTCCCATAACCACACTCCTTTTTCTCAAAACCGCTCCCGCTCCACGCACAGCCCTCCGAAAAATCCGCCCTCGCCTCCCGCCGCCACCGAGGCGGCGAAATACCGGATGTCGTCCATGGCGTGGTCGTGAACCTTTTGTACCCGGTCCCCCACAGCCTTCTCATCCCAGCAATAGAGGGAAAATTCCCGGATGGCGTCGGCGCAGGGCGTGCAGATCACCAACTTGCCCTGCCGTAACAGATCGGCGGTCACGCGGATACCGGCCAGCACGTCGTTATTGGCCTTTTCTACCCGCCAGCCCTGCCGCCGCAGCAGCTCGATAAAACTGGCGGCGGAGGGGTCGATCACCACCCGCCGGATGGTCCTTCCTCCTGCCAGCTGCTCCAGATCCCGGGCGTACTCTCCGTCGGTTTTCTGCCTGCCCTCCCGCCGGGAGTCGTAGTAAAACTCCTTGACCCGGTACCACACTCCATCCCGCAGACCCCACAGGCCGAAGGAAGAGGGATTCACCGTCCCGTAGTCGCAGGAGATGCACCACTGTTCCATCTCCCCCTGGGGCACAGGCTTCACATAGCTCTCATCAAAAAAGTCGTATACCCGCCCCTCTGCCGCCGCCCACTCTCCCAGCACGAACCGCCGGTAGAAGGTCCCGCTGAAGTTGCGAGTATACCGCCGGATGACTCTGGGGGAGAGGGCTGGGTTGTCCTGCATGGTAAAGTGGAGGTAGAGGGCATTGTGTTCCTCCTTCTTCTGGATCCACTCCTTGTAGAACCAGTGCTCCGGCCCCTCCGGGTTGCAGGAAAACCACATCCGGCTCCCCTCTACCGAGCACCGGGCGCAGGCCTGCTCCACAAAGGACCGGGGCATGAGGGCCACCTCGTCCAGCAGCACCCCCGCCAGGGTGATGCCCTGGATGAGGGCGGCACTTCCCTCGTCCTTTCCGCCGAAGAGGTAGAAGGTATTCTCCCGCCCGCCGAAGCGGACGATGATCAGATTTTTGGACACCTTCTCCTCCCACTGAAAGCCCAGCTCCCTGAGTACCGGCAGCAGCCCACCCAGCAGATTGCGCCGCAGACCGGTGACCGTCTTGCCGCACAGGCCGAAGGCCTGACCATGGAAGGTCCGCATGGCCCAACAGAAGAAGGACAGACCCATACACATGGTCTTGCCGCTGCGTACCGCCCCGTCGCAAATTAATGCTTCCCTGTCCCGCACTTCCGGGTCGCACCACCAGGTGAGCACCTGCTTCTGCTTGGGGGAAAACGTCCGAAACTTCATGTCTCCTCCTGTATCCCTTCTTCCGCCTTCCGCTCCCACGTCCGAAAGAACTCCACTGCCTGTTCCTCCTGCCCTCCAGCCAATTCCATCAACAATCTAAACACCGTCAACCGGTCCACCAACTGAATTTCCACAGCTCCTTTGTCGGTACGTTTGAATCCGGTGAGCGCTGTCAAGTCCAGGCTATCGATCTCCTTCGCTTCTCCTTCTTTTAAAAAGGCCAGTTTGACCACGTCGTTTGCCTTGCATCTGGCCAATCTTTCTATTTGCTTCAACAGCCTGCCCCTCTCACTGTCCACCGCACTCACTCCTCACCCTTGGCGTCCCAGGGCCAAAAGTTGGATGTTTGCGTACACCGAAGGAGAAAAAAAGTCAAAAAAATTTGGAACCGCTCCGGTCATCCCGGAGCAGCCCCAAATTTTGGTTTATTTACTTGTCTGTGTTACCGGATCAGTCGTCCCGGTCGGCATCCCAGTCGATGATCACGCCGGTAACCGCGTTGATGTCGCAGTCGTACTCCATGTTGCCGTTGCGCATCTCCACTTCGTACACATACCGGCCGTCGTCCCGGTCCAGTTCGCACTTGACCACGGTGGTGCCGGCAGGAGCCTTGGCCAGGGCGATCTCCTTGGCCTTGGCCTCAGTGATGAGGTCGTCCTGGGTGGCGGTGCTGCTGCCGCTGCCCTTCAGGGAAAAGTCATCCCACTCCCGGTCATAGGAGAGCACCGCGCCGCTGGTGGCGTCGATATCGTAGTCGTACTCCGTGTTGCCGGCGTAGAACTCCACCTCATAGTGTACCCGACCGTCATCCCAATCCAGACCGGCCTTCACGAAGATGGCGTCGCTGGCCTTCACGCCCGCATGATTGAGGGCCGCATTCTTGGCCTGTCCCACGGTAATATAGTTGGAGGCGCCGGGAGTGGATGCAATATACTGGTCCTGTGTGGTAAGCACAGCAGTATAGGTGGCGGAATCGTAATCCACCTTCAGACCGGCGGCCTCGCAGATGGCCCGAACGGGGGCGTAGGTAGTACCGTTATAGGAGAAGAGGGGTACCTCATTTCCATCGGCGTCCTTGGGCTGGAACCGTGCGCCGTTCAGGGTCACCTGAATATCGTCCTCAACCTTGATGGTTCTGGTAGCCGCCATGGCGGTAACTCCCAATCCCACTGCCAGAGACACAACCAACATACCGGACACAAAACCTTTTCCAAAACCTCTTTTCATCTGAAAAACTCCTTTACAATGAAATTTATGATTTACTTCATGGGCCTCACCGGCCCTTCTGCCTATACAATGGTGCAGCCCGCCCAAATATTGCACAGAATCTGAAAGTTTTTTATTTTTTATTTTCCCGCGAAAAAATCTTGACTTTTTCCAAATATCTTATATAATAATAGGGCTTGTTTGTGACAAGCCATCCTTGCTCCCGCAAAGAGCGGGGGCCATATGTCCATAAGGAGGTGCAAAGAAAATGGCAAAACTCAGCGGTAACTACGAGGTGGTCTACATCCTCAATCCCAACCTGGGTGAGGAGGCCACTGCTGCCATGGTGGAGAAGTTCAAGACTCTGGTGGAGCAGAACGGCACCCTGGCTGAGGTCGACGAGTGGGGCAAGCGCCACCTGGCCTATCCCATCAATGACCTGACTGAGGGCTACTACGTGCTGATGACTTTCGAGTCCAAGCCCGAGTTCCCCCGTGAACTGGATCGTATCCTGCGGATCACTGACGGCGTGATGCGCTCCCTGATCGTCTGCAAGGACGAGTAAGAGAGGAGAGGCTTCATGCTGAACCGTATTATTCTCATGGGTCGTCTGACCCGTGACCCTGAACTCCGGCACACTCAGACCGGGACGGCTGTGGCCTCCTTCTCTCTGGCTGTGGACCGGGACTTTAAGGACAAGACCACCGGCGAAAAGGCCACCGATTTCATTGATATCGTGGCTTGGCGTCAGACGGCGGAATTTGTCTCCCGTTTTCTCACCAAGGGCCGTATGGCCGTGGTAGAGGGCCGGCTCCAGCTGCGTGACTGGACCGACCGGGACGGCAACAAGCGCCGCACTGCCGAGGTGGTGGCCGACAACGTGTATTTTGGCGACTCCAAGCGGGACGCCGAGGGCGGCGGATACAGCGCACCCTCCGGCGGCTACGGCACGCCCGGCGGCTATGCGCCCCCCGCGGCCCCTGTTGGCGGCGGCTATTCCGCCCCTGCCGGCGGCGACCAGTTTGCCGAACTCACTGAGGATGACGGCGAATTGCCCTTCTAAACCGAACACAGCGGCGGATGCCGCATCATAAAACAAGCCGGACTATAGGCCCGGAACAAGGGAGGTTTTCCAGTTATGGCTATGGATAGAGAGCGCCCCCGCGGCCGCAAGCGCCGCAAGGTCTGCACCTTCTGTGTGGACAAGGTGGAGCTCAGATCGCGCTGCTGCCCTTCGTGACCGACTAATAGCGTCATTGAACAGCCGGGCCAATGGCCCGGCTGTTTCTTTTTGCTCTGACCATCCTCCAGTACCTCTGTAGGGGCCGATGCCCACATCGGCCCGTCTCTTCCCTCCCGAAACACCTTGACAGCCCGTCCCGGTTGTCATAGAATATTCCCGATGCAAACATCCCGGTGTTTTGTCAAAACCGGAGGTATTACATACAAATCAGACGAAGGAGAACAGACCTGTGATCGAACTGAAACACTTATCCAAGGTCTTTCCCACGGCGGACGGGGACTTTGAGGCCCTGTCGGATATCAACCTGACCATTGGGGACGGGGATATCTTTGGTATCGTCGGCATGAGCGGCGCGGGTAAATCCACCCTGGTGCGCTGCATCAACCTGCTGGAGCGACCCACCCAGGGAGAGGTCCTCATCGACGGAGAGAACCTGATGGAACTCTCCCCTGCCCGTCTGCGCCAGACCCGCCGGTCCATCAGCATGATCTTCCAGCAGTTTAACCTGCTGATGCAGCGGACCTGCCTGAAGAACATCTGCTTCCCCATGGAGATCGCCGGCGTCCCGGCGGCGGAGGCCAAAAAGCGGGCTCTGGAGTACCTGGACATCGTGGGCCTGCCCGACAAGGCCAATGCCTACCCCGCCCAGCTCTCCGGCGGCCAGAAGCAGCGTATTGCCATCGCCCGTGCTCTGGCTTCCAACCCCAAGATGCTGCTGTGCGATGAGGCCACCTCCGCTCTGGACCCCACCACCACCCGCTCCATCCTGAAGCTGATCCAGGACATCAATAAGCGCCTTGGCATCACTGTGGTGGTCATCACCCACGAAATGGCGGTGGTGGAGGAGATCTGCACCCATGTGGCCATTCTGGACCACGGCCATATGGTGGAGACCGGCACCGTGGAGGAGGTCTTCTCCAACCCCAAGACCGAGGCCGGCCGCAAGCTGGTGTTTCCCGAGGGCGCTCATATCGACCAGTTCCCCGTGGCCAGCGTGGTGCGGGTGGTGTTCAACGGCGGCTCCTCCTATGAGCCTCTCATCGCCTCTCTGGCCATCGACTGTGGGGTCAAGGTCAACATTCTGGGTGCCGATACCCGCAACGTGAACGGCAAGGCCTTCGGCTCCATGCTGCTTGGCCTGCCTGAGGACAAAACCGAGGCCGCTAAGGCCATGAACTATCTGCGCGCCCAGAAGGACGTGACTGTGGAGGAGGTGCCTGATTACCATGGCTGATCTGCTGCAAAATGAAGAGGTCCTCCGTCTGCTGGAGCTGAGCAAAAACGGCCTGCTCTTTGCCATCTGGGAGACCCTGTATGTAACGGTGATCTCCACCTTCTTTGCCTATGTCATCGGTCTGCCCCTGGGTGTCATCGCCGTGGTGGGTGAGCCCAATGGCGTACTGCCTCTGCCCCGTCCGGTGATGGCGGTGCTGAATTTTGTGATCAACATTCTGCGTTCGGTGCCCTTCCTCATCCTGATGGTGGTGGTTATTCCCCTGTCCCGGCTGATCCTGGGCACCTCTATCGGCACGGTGGCTACCATTGTACCTCTGATCGTGGCTGCCTTCCCCTTTGTAGCACGTCTGGTGGAGGCCTCTCTCCGTGAGGTGGACAGCGGCGTGGTGGAGGCCGCCCAGTCCATGGGCTGCTCTCCCTTCCAGATCATCACCAAGGTGATCCTGCCTGAGAGCCGCCCCTCCCTGATCTCCGGCTTCACCACCGCCTTCATCACCATCCTCAGCTACGGCGCCATGGCGGGCGCCATCGGCGGCGGCGGCCTGGGCTCCATGGCCCTCAATCTGGGCTATCAGCGCCGCATGAATATCATCCTGTGGGTGTCTGTGGTGGTGCTGGTTATCCTGGTCCAGATCTTCCAGTCCATCGGTACCCGGGCCTCGGTCCGGCTGGATAAGCGAATTCGCAGTACGGATCGGAAGAAGAAGCTCAAGACCAACCGGGCAGAAAAGTCCGGAATCCATTAATCATCTGTTTGGACGGGGTGCGCAAACTTTTTGGTATGCGCACCCCGTTCTTTTGTCGAAACTGTCTACTTGACGAATGAGTGAGGGAGGCATATACTAAATGCAACCCAAAGGGAACTGAATAACGCCCCTCAAACGCAATGAAGAGAAGAGTAACCAGAAAGATACGGCACAGAGAGCCCGGTATGGTGGGAACGGGTACGGAAGGTTTTGGTGAAGATGGTCTTGGAGCGGCGCACCGACTACCGTTTGGTATAGGCTGCGACGGGAGCGCCCGTCAGCGCGCAGGAGTATGACTGTACTCCATAAGGCCCCTGTCGTGAGGCAGAGGTGAAACAAGGTGGTACCACGAAGCGGAAAGCTCTCGTCCTTGAACATTCTTCAAGGGCGTTTTTTTGTACTCTGATTTGGGTAACACCTGTGAACATGAAAAGGAGAAATGTACCATGAAGAAGCTTGTCTCTCTGCTCCTGACCGGCGCTCTGTCTTTCGGCCTGCTGGCCGGCTGCGGCGGCGGCAACTCCGGCTCCGCCAACACCCCCGCCGGTAATTCCGAGACCCCCTCCGGCAACTCCGAGACCCCCGCTGTGGAGAACACCGCCTCTCTGGAGGGCACCACCATCAAGGTCGGCGCCACTCCCGCCCCCCACGCTGAGATCCTGGAGATAGCCAAGGGCATCCTGGCTGAGCAGGGCATCACCCTGGAGATCGTGGAGTTCAACGACTACATCCAGCCCAACCTGGCGGTGGAGAGCGGTGAGCTGGACGCCAACTACTTCCAGCACATCACCTACATGAACGAGTTCAACGTCAGCGACGGCACCCACCTGGTCAGCGCCGCCGAGATCCACTACGAGCCCTTCGGCCTGTATGCCGGCAAGACCGCCAGCATCGACGAACTGGCTGACGGCGCTCAGATCGCCGTGCCCAACGACACCACCAACGAGGCCCGCGCCCTGCTCCTGCTCCAGCAGGAGGGCCTGATCACCCTGAAGGAGGGTGCCGGCATCACCGCCACCAAGGCCGACATCGCCGAGAACCCCAAGAATCTGGACATCGTGGAGCTGGAAGCCAGCCAGCTGCCCGTCCGTCTGGGCGATGTGGATATGGCTGTCATCAACGGCAACTATGCCATCGACGCCGGCCTGAAGGTTTCCGACGCTCTGGCCGTTGAGTCCGCCGACGGCGAGGCCGCCCAGGCTTACGTCAACGTGCTGGCCGTCAAGGAGGGCCACGAGAACGATCCCGCCATCCAGGCTCTGGTGGAGGCCCTCAAGAGCGACGAGGTCAAGACCTTTATGGATGAGACCTACGAGGGCGCCGTTGTCCCCATGTTCTAATCTTTCCAGCATCAAAGCAAGGCCCGCCATCCGGCGGGCCTTGCTTATTGTCCAAAATTCCTATTGAATTCGTGGGATTTATGTGGTATGCTGATAGCAACCTGAGAAAAAATGATGGGAGGCAATCTACCATGAAAATCGCCCATTCCATTCCTGAATTGATTGGCAATACCCCCCTGCTCCGTCTGGAGCGCTTTGCCCCCGGCGGCGGTATCCTGGGCAAACTGGAAAGCTTTAATCCCCTGTCCTCCGCCAAGGACCGTGCGGGACTGTATATGATCCGGGCCGCTGAGGAGGCCGGCCTGCTGAAGCCGGGTGCCACCATCGTGGAGCCCACCAGCGGCAATACCGGCGTGGCCCTGGCCTATATCGGCCGCCAGCGGGGCTATCGTGTGGTGCTTACCATGCCTGAGACCATGAGCCAGGAGCGTCGCTCCCTGCTGTCCGCTCTGGGGGCGGAGCTGGTACTCACGGAGGGTGCTAAGGGCATGAGCGGTGCCATTGCCAAGGCCAAGGAGCTGCTGGAGGCCGACCCCTCCGCCTGGATGCCCGACCAGTTTAACAACCCCGCCAACGCCAAGGCCCATTATGAGACCACCGGCCCTGAGATCTGGCGGGATACCGATGGCACGGTGGACGTGTTGGTGGCCGGCGTAGGTTCCGGCGGCACCATCACCGGCGCGGGCCGTTTCCTGAAGGAGCAGAATCCCAACATTAAGGTCGTGGCGGTGGAACCCGCCGAGTCCGCCGTTCTGTCCGGCGGCCAGCCCGGCCCCCACAAGATTCAGGGCATCGGCGCCGGCTTCGTCCCTGGTACCCTGGACATGGGGGTGGTAGACGAGGTCCTCCCCGTCCCCGGCGCGGAGGCCATTGCTGCCGCCAAGGAGCTGGCACGGGCCGAGGGTATTCTGGTGGGCATCTCCTCCGGTGCCGCCGCCTGGGCGGCCCGGGAGCTGTCCAAGCGGCCCGACTTCCAGGGCAAGACCATCGTAGCCGTTCTGCCCGACACCGGCGAGCGCTACCTCTCCACCGGCATCTACGCATAAAAAAGAAAGGGCGCTGCTCACGCAGCGTCCTTTTTTCTTTCCTCAGCGTTTTGGAACCCCCAGCAGCCACAGGGCTGCGCCAGGGATGGCGCATATCTGAAGGCGGAGCACAAGGAATACCAACTGGCGATTCATGAGCCATATATACGCCGGGATCTGAGGAACTTCTACCAGCGCATCATAGGGCACACCCAATGCGGTCTGGATCACCTGGATCAGTCCCACCACCAGCGGCGGAAGCAGCAACACCACATATACCGCCAGCAGAAGCAACACACCCCGCCGGGCCCAGGCCATCCACGTCCGCTCTTCCGGCGGCCGGATCACCCGCAGCAGCCACAGCCCCTGAAGGGCGCACCAGCCCAATATCAGCCATAAGGCGGGCCTCAGCAAACCGTTGGTAAGGGCGGTCACCAGCACCGCCCCTACATTGCCACGCTTTAGCATCTCATTCAGCCACGGTGCAGGAAGCGTCAGCAGCAGAAAAATCGCCGCCAGGGTCAGACAGCCCACTGCCAGCCGCTTGGCCTCCCGCTGCTTGTCCTGCTCCACAGGCAGGCCGTACAGCACCTGATTTACATCAGTCTCCAGCGCCTGGGCGATCCTGACCAGCATCTCAATGTCCGGCCTGCTCCTGCCCGTCTCGTAGTTAGACACCGTCTGTCGGGTAACAAATAGAGCTTGCGCCAGTTCCTCCTGGGTCATGCCCTTTTTCTCCCGCAGCGTCCTGATGTTCTTTCCAATATCCCGCATATCCGCTCACCTCGTCTACAGGATAAGCCGGACCTTCGGATTTGTCACGCAAAGAACCTTTTACATAGGAACTCAGTCGGCGTTTTCGCAACTCTCCGGACACTTCTCCTGATGCCGGCGGACCAGATCGGCCAGGGTCACATGATCCACCACCCCGGACACCGCAGCCTGGATCTCCCTCCAAATCTCCACGGTAACGCACCTGTCTGCCCGTCCGCACCGGCACACATCGTCGGCATCGGCACAACTCACCGGAGCCAGATTACCCTCCAGCACCCGCAGGATCTCGCCTACCGTGTATTCCTCCGGCTCCCGGGTCAACAGGTAGCCGCCGCCGGCGCCCCGCACCGAGCGCACCAGACCAGCCCGAGAGAGCTGGGTCACAATCTGCTCCAAATATTTGTCGGAAATATCCTGCCGCTGGGCCACATCCCGCAGAGGTACCGCAGTACCGTGGCTATGGAGCGCCACGTCCAGCATCAGCCGCAGGGCATATCGTCCCTTGGTAGAAATTTTCATACGATCCCTCCTGACTTTTCAAATATAATACCATAATACTGGTAGGATTTCAAGCAAAATTTCCCCTTGACTTTCGCACCAAAAAGTGCTAAAGTCTCTTTCAAAGGAAGGAGCGTGCCCGTTATGCTGAAGCGTACCGGTTATGGATACGGCTATTACCGCTGCTATTTTGCCAGCGGTGTTTCTGCCTGCCCATAACCGGCTGACCGGGTTTCGTTCTGATAACGGACGGAAAAGATCCGCAGCTGCCTTTGGGCGGCTGCGGATCTTTTGTATTTGGAAAGGAGAACACATATGGTCGTTATTATGAAGCGGGGCTTTACCCCCGAGGAACTGGAAAAAGCCATCCTCACCATGGAGGAGGGCGGCGTCAAGGTCATGGTGTCCAAGGGCGCTGAGACCACCATTTTGGGTGCCGAAGGCAATGCCGACGGCATTGACCAGGAAAAGCTGTCCCTGCTGCCCGGCGTGGACCGGGTGATGCGGGTCACCGAGCCCTATAAGAAGGCCAACCGGAAGTACCATCCGGAGGATACGATCATCGACCTGGGGGGCGGCGCTCTGGTGGGCGGCGAGAAGCTGGCCGTCATTGCCGGTCCCTGCTCGGTGGAGAGTGAGGAGCAGATCGTGGGCGTGGCCCAGGCCGTCCAGGCCGCCGGAGCCGCCGCCCTGCGTGGAGGCGCCTTCAAGCCCCGTACCTCCCCCTACTCCTTCCAGGGCATGGGCAATGACGGCATCCGGCTGCTTCAGGAGGCCCGCGCAGTCACCGGCCTGCCCATTGTCACTGAGATCATGTCCACCGACAACGTGGAGATGTTCGAGATGTGTGTGGACGTGATCCAGGTGGGGGCCCGCAATATGCAGAACTTCGACCTTTTGAAGCAGCTGGGCAAGACCACCAAGCCCATCCTGCTCAAGCGGGGACTCAGCTCCACCATTGAGGAGTGGCTCATGTCCGCCGAATACATCATGGCCGGCGGCAACGAAAAGGTCATCCTGTGTGAGCGGGGCATCCGCACCTTCGAGACCTTCACCCGCAATACTCTGGATCTGTCGGCAGTGCTGGCGGTGAAGCAGCTGTCCCACCTGCCGGTGGTGGTGGACCCCTCCCACGCCTGCGGCAAGGCCTGGATGGTGGAGCGGATGAGCATGGCGGCCCTGGCTGCCGGGGCCGACGGCCTCATTGTGGAGGTCCATAACGATCCTCCCCATGCCCTCTGTGACGGGGCCCAGTCCATCACCCCCGCCCAGTTTGACGCTCTGATGTACAAGCTGCGTACCCTGGCCCCCTGCGTGGGCCGTACCCTGTAAAAAGGAGAGTCCCGGTATGAAAAAAACACTTGTTATCGTAGGCCTCGGTTTGATCGGCGGCTCCATGGCTCTGGCCCTAAAGGGCTTTGAGGACTATGAGATCGTAGGCGTGGACGTGTCCCAGCCCACCCTGCGCTACGCCAGCGAACACGGCGTGGGCGACCGGGTCACCGAGTACGCCGCCGATGTGATCCCCCAGGCCGATGTGGTGGCTCTGGCCCTTCATCCCCAGGGCATCCTGGACTTTCTGCACACCTACAAAGACCAGTTCAAGCCCGGCGCACTGGTGTGGGACGTGTGCGGCGTTAAGTCGGCCATTCTGGAGGGAGCAAACTGTCTGCCCGACACGGTGGACTTCATTGGCTGCCATCCTATGGCTGGTACTGAGTTCTCCGGCGTGGAACACGCCTTTGCCGAGCTGTTTCAGGGCTCTCACTTCCTGCTGATCCCCCGGGAAACCAGCCAGCCGGAGCACCTGGCCCTGTTGGAACGTCTGGCCGCCTATATGGGCTGCAAGGACGTCCATCGCACCACCGCCCAGGCTCACGATGCCCTCATCGCCTATACCAGCCAGGTGATGCACATTATCGCCGTGGCGGTGTGTGATGACCCCACCCTCTTTGATTGCAAGGGCTACGAAGGCTCCTCCTTTCGTGGCTGTACCCGGGTGGCCGCTCTGGATGTGGGACTGTGGACCCAGCTTTTCTCCCTCAACCAGCCCGCTCTGCTGGAGGTACTGGACCGGCTCATCGGCAATCTTCAGTCCTACCGGGAGGTGCTGGCCACCGGCGACCGGAAGGCCCTGGCAGAGAAGCTGGCCTTCTCCGCCGCCCGCAAGCGGCAGATGGACCTGCCCGGTCCTGATCTGCTGGAGTAAATCAAAAGGACGTGCCTTTGAGGCACGTCCTTTTTGATTATTGATATTGAAAGATATTCATATCCTCCAGAGTCAGATCCTGGTCGTAGGGATTGATGAGCTGGTTGACGGTCTCCAGCGTCTCCTCCGGGTAGAGCTGATAGCAGTATTGGCCCCAGCCGGGATAGTAGGTGTTTCCGTCTCCAGTGAGGGTAGCACTGGTCATGCCGTTCTCAAAGTCAAAGCCCAGAGCAGGCTCCGCAAACCATAGCATCTCACCAAACTCCAGGTTGGTGTTCACATACTCCAGGAAGATCTCGATATAGCGGTTAATCTTCTGGGGGTTAGACAGCGCTTTTTTCAGAATGGTGCCGATCAGCTGCTGCTGGGTCCTGGTACGCCCAATGTCGTTGTCCGGATAGGCGGAGTAGATGTTGTTGGGATAGGTGCCAGGACCATCGGAGTTTTTCCGGCACCGGGCCACGTTAAGCACGTCCTGCCCGTCCAGATGCTGGAGGCCCGGCTCATAGTGGATGTGCAGATCCTGGGTGGGATCGTCGTAGGCCATGTGGACGGGCACGTTGAACTCAATACCCCCCAACTCATCCACCAGCTCCTTGAATCCATCCATGTTGACTCCCACATAGAAGTCAATGGGGATACCCAGCATATCGGAAATGGTATCCCGCAGAACCTCGATCCCCTGCTGGTAGACTGCGTTCAGCTTGCCGCTCTCCACCAGAGTATCTCTGGGGATGGATACCATGCCCACCGTCTGCGCCACCGTATCGTAGGTACAGACGATCATAGTATCGGCATTGCTGCCCACCTGATCCTTGGCCACCAGCAGAAAAGTATATGTATAAGGTTTCCTCTGCCGGCCTGTGGTGGGCTCAGCACTGGTCCCCGGCTGAGCAGGTTCCGGCGTGGGCTCCGCCGCCATTTCCGGCTCCTTGGCCAGCAGCTTGTAGACGCAGAACAGCGTCACGATCAAAGCTGAGATGACCACAAGGATTCCATAAAAAATCTTCGCCGCCCGCCGTGCCGGGGAAGTCCGGCGGCGACGTTTCTTTCGGTGTGTCTGGGCCACTGAGGCGCGCCCCTTTCTCCAATCACGTTATGTCAACAAACAGTATCAGTATAGAGGAGAATGGCCCATCTGGCAAGTGTTTGCCGCAAATTTTTATCAAGTTGTCAGATTCTCCCCTCCCAGAGGAAAGACGGTACCGGCCGTGAGCAGCTTTTCCCGCAGATCCGCCCGGTAGTCAGGCTGCTCCGGGTCCAGGCTGTTGATCACCACTCCGTCGCTGCCCGCTCGGGCAGTGGAGTGGATATACCTTCCCTCCCCCAGATAGAGGGCGATGTGCCCCGGAAAATAGAGCAGATCGGCAGGGCGGCAGGCCTCCAGAGGAATGGGCCGGACCGGGTACCCCGGCACAATGCGGGCATCCCGGTAGAGGAGCACTCCACTGAAAAACCAGGACATGAAGGTAAGTCCCGAGCAGTCGATCCCCATGGGGGACTTTCCGCCCCAGCGGTACTGGGTGCCCAGATAGCTCCTGGCCCGCTCCACCACCCTGGCCCGGAGCTGTTCCTCCGGCAAATCACAGGGTTTAGCGCAATATTCCTCCAGGAAACTACCTTTTGTATAGCCTTTCCGTCCATCTGGCAGTTCGATCAGCCGCCAGCCCTCCGGGACAGCTTCATCCAGAACATCGGTCAGACTGCCCCGGGGCAGGGTAGTCAGCACCGGCCGCTCCACCTCCGGCCCGGCCAGTATATCGGCAAAGGGAGCGATCACCACCATTTTCCCCTGAAGGGGCCATTCCCCCGCCGGGGCCAGCTGCTCCCGCCGCACCCAGCCGGAATAGCCGTAGTGGGTACGGACCCGCCACCAGTCGCCCTGGGCTTCCTCCGGTCCATAGACCGGCCAACCCATCAGGATCTCGTCCACCCGTTCTTTCTCCCCACCCGGTCCCGCATGAAGGGGGCAGAGGGGAACTGCTGCAACATATATCATAGGCCCTCGCAATCTCCACCCATTTGTGGTATGCTGAATGTACGGTTTATGGGACAGTAAATATGATAGTCTAATTGGTAACACGGTAATAAAGGGGGTCGCTTCCATGCCGAAAAGCGCCAATCAAAAGTTGAAACTGCTCTGTCTGTGCAAGCTGTTGTGGGAGAGCACCGACGAGGAGCACACCCTTACCGTCCCTGAAATCATCTCCCGTCTGGAGGAGTGGGACATCAAGGCCGAACGGAAGAGCATCTACTCCGATATGGAAGCCCTGCGTCAGTTTGGGCTGGATGTGCAGTGCCGGAAGGGCCGCTCACCTGGCTGGTTTTTGGGGGAGCGCCCCTTCCAGCTGGCGGAGCTGAAGCTGCTGGTGGACGCGGTCCAATCCTCCCGCTTCATCACCCAGCGGAAGAGCAGCCAGCTGATCCACAAGCTGGAGTCCCAGGCCAGCATCCACCATGCCCGCCAGCTCCAGCGCCAGGTCTATGTGGACCGGCGGGTGAAAACCATGAACGAGAGCATCTACTACACCATTGACAAGCTCCATACCGCCATTGCAAACCGGAAAACCGTGACTTTTCTCTACTTTGAGTATAACGTCCGCAAGGAAAAGGTGTTCCGCCATGATGGCCGCCGGTACACCGTCTCCCCCGCCGGTCTGATCTGGGACAACGAGAACTACTATCTGGCCGGCTATGACCACCGCTCCAAGGAGCTGCGCCACTACCGGGTAGACAAAATGGCCGATCTGGCCGTCACCTGCCTGCCCCTCACCGGGGTACCGGAGCACTTCGATATGGCAGCCTATGCGGGAAAACACTTCGGTATGTTCTCCGGCCGGGAGGGACAGGTTACGCTCCGCTGCCGCTCCGGCCTGGTGGGCGTGGTGCTGGACCGCTTCGGCCTGGATGCCATTCTGGTGCCTGACGGAGAGGATCATTTTACCGTTACCGTCTCTGCTGTGGTCAGCCCCCAGTTTTTAGGCTGGCTCTTCGGCCTGGGGGATGGGGTGCAGCTGCTCCGGCCCCAGTGGGCGGTGGAGGCCCTTCAGCAGCAGCTTTCTGCGGTAACCGGACTGTACCAGAGCTGACTCAGCTCCAGCTCTCCCATACCTCCGGGCAGTAACCCACGGTGGCCTGCCTGCCGTTGCGCACGATGGGGGTCTTGAGCAGCTTGGGGTTGTCCAGCAGCTTGTCCACCTTGTCGGCGTCATAGGCCAGATAGTTGAGCAGGGCGGCATCCGGATGCTTCTGATCAATGAGGTTATTCAGTCCCACCGCATTGACCACGCTTTTCAGCTCCCCGGCGCTCATGCCGTACTTACCCAGGTCCACCGCCTGGAACTTGATGCGCCGCTCCTTGAACCAGCGCTCCGCTTTTTTCGTGTCAAAGCATTTGCTCTTTCCAAAAATCTGAATGTTCATGACTTACTCTCCTATATAGGTGAACCGGGGACCCTGATAGCCGTCCCGCTCCACAATCTCATTCCACATGGCCGCCGGCCGCACCCAGATGCCCCGCTCCCCGTAGAGGGCCTGATAGACCACCATGGGCTCCAGAGTCTCCGAATGGCGGGCCACATAGAGCAGTTGATATTCGTTGCCCTTAAAGTGGCGGTAACGGCCAGGCCGCAGTTGCGCCTCTTCCATTCATTCCACGCTCCTTTCCATTTTCTTCGGTATTGTATCATATCTGCACCTCCAGAACAACCAAGGGAAACCCTGTCGCAAAATAATGGTATACTTTCCCCGGTTTGCGTGGTATAATACAGATGCTAATTATGGCTTTATGCGCAATATTGCGCTTTGAATAAGGCAAGGACACAGCATGGATAGAGGCGCCAAGCGGTGCATGGCCGTTCCCTTTTTCCGGCGAGGCAGGGCCGGAAAGAGCGGAATACCACCGCTTTTCTTTTTGTGCGCTCAGATCCGGACCGTGCCCACTAATAAATACGGAAAACGGATTGATTGTAAAGGAGTGTAGTAAGACTTTTATGGCTGAAAAACTGAAAATCATTTCTCTGGGTGGTCTGAACGAGATCGGCAAGAACCTGACCGTCTATGAGTACGGCGGGGATATGATCATCGTGGACGTAGGTATGGGCTTCCCGGATGACGATATGTACGGCATTGACGTGGTCATCCCCGACTTTTCCTACCTGATCAAGAACAAGGACCGTATTCGGGGTATCTTCCTGACCCACGGTCACGAGGACCACATCGGCTCCATCCCCTACCTTCTGCGGGATGTGAACGTACCCATCTACGCCACCCGGATGACGGCCGGCCTGGTGAAGCTGAAGCTGGAGGAGCACCGTCTTGTGAACAAGACCAAGCTCATCACCTGTGAAGCGGGCGAGACCGTGAAGGCGGGCAAGTTCACCGTGGAGTTTATCCACGTGAACCATTCCATCGCCGACGCCTGCGGCTTTGCCATCAAGTGCGCCGTGGGTACCGTCATCCATACCGGTGACTTCAAGATCGACCCCACCCCCATCCAGGGTGGTATGATCGACCTGGGCCGTCTGGGGCAGTTGGGCAAGGAGGGCGTTCTGGCCCTGCTGGCCGACTCCACCAATGTGGAGCGTCCCGGCTTCACCAAGAGCGAGCGCAGCGTAGGTGACTCCTTCGACGCCCTCTTCCGGGGCTGCGAGCAGCGCATCATTATCACCACCTTCGCCTCCAATGTGGACCGCATCCAGCAGATCATTGACGTGGCCGCCCGGTATGGCCGTAAGGTGGCGGTGACCGGCCGCTCTATGGAGAACGCCATGAAGGTGTCCACCGAACTGGGCTATATGAAGATCCCCGACGGGGTTCTGGTAGATCTTGCCCATATCAAGAGCCTGCCTAAGAACAAGATCTGCATCATCACCACCGGCAGCCAGGGCGAGACTATGTCGGCCCTCACCCGTATGGCCTTCAACACCCACCGCCAGGTGGATATCCAGGCCGGTGACCGGGTGATTCTCTCCGCCTCCGCCATTCCCGGCAATGAAAATGCCATTGGCAGCGTGATCAACGAGCTCTACCGCAAGGACGCCGAAGTGGTGAACGAGCGGGAGCGTGCCCTCCATGTGTCGGGCCATGCCTGTCAGGAGGAGCTGAAGATCATCCACGCTCTGGTGAAGCCCAAATTCTTCATCCCCGTTCACGGCGAGCAGCGGATGCTGAAGATCCACGCCAAGCTAGCCCAGCAGATGGGCATGAACCCCAAGAATATCATCATCAGCGACATCGGCAAGGTCATCGAGCTGACTCCCAACTCCGCCAAGATCAACGGCACTGTGCCCGCCGGTCGGGTATTCGTGGACGGCTATGGCGTGGGCGATGTGGGCAGCGTGGTGCTGCGGGACCGCAAGCATCTGGCCGAGGACGGCATGATCGTGGTGGTGGTCTCCATGTCCGGGGAGGACGGCTCCGTGGTGTCTGGCCCCGATATCATTACCCGCGGCTTTGTCTATGTGAAGGAGTCCGAGGGTCTGATGGAGGAACTGCGGAAGGTGGCCATTACGGCGCTGGAGAACTGCCAGCGGGACAGTCTCACCGACTGGGCCGCCATCAAGTCGGAGATCAAAAACTCCATGTCCAACTTCCTGTACAAGAAAACCAAGCGCAACCCCATGATCCTCCCGGTCATTATGGAGGTCTGATGCAAAC